>Ga0209517_10002076_pt1 | contig 29026 bp, 27 predicted proteins | sample PeaSoiMetSII2010_FD_187695 | JGI IMG/M metagenome (GOLD analysis project Ga0209517, IMG submission 187695) | Peat soil microbial communities from Weissenstadt, Germany - SII-2010 (SPAdes) (version 2) | ecosystem: Environmental > Terrestrial > Soil > Wetlands > Peat | place: Germany...
CCTGCCTCGATAGCGATTTCCATGCGCCAGATATTGTAATCGCTGACCGAGCGCGCATAGGCCAGGCGGACCGGCCCCTTGGGAGGATATGCGATCGCCGGATCCCTGGCTCCATCCAAGACTCCGGGCACGGGTTCCGGCTCCGACTTCCCGTCGGAAGCCACGCGCCAAGTGGAGCCGACTCCAAAGACGCCTCTACAGAATACGATTTCCCTGTTGTTGATCCAGGTCAGACCTCCCAGTTGCTGGCTGCCCTTGGTCAGCCGGCGGGCGGGTCCCCCGGCCAACGGCTGCACATATATGTCTCCCACCGTGCCTACCCAGCGAGTGAAGGCAAGGGTCTGCCCGTCTGGAGAGACCGCCGAATCAAGATCGCCGTCGCCGGGATTCGTTTGGGGAGGCGGCGAAGTTACCTTTAGCAGCTCGCCGGTGCTCATCGAGAGCCGGAAGATACTATGGAGCGTATCATCGTTTTGAGCGGAGCTGAACAGCAGCCACTGGCTGTCGGGCGTCCATGACGGCCCATGCGCGTGGACTTCCGTCAGCTTGCGTTCCGTGCCGCCGAGCGGCGAGATCGAGTACAGGCCGGCATTACGGATGAAGGCGATTTGCCGACCGTCGGGCGACCAGGCAGGCGATCGATCGACGTCGGGGTTGGTCGTCAATCGCAAGGGTGCCCCTCCCTCCACGAGCTTGACGTAGATGTCCCAGTTGTCCTGTTTCTCGCCGTTCCACTGGAAGGCCACCTGGCTGCCATCCGGCGAGAAGGTCGGGTGCAGCTCGCTGCCGGCATACGTGGTAAGTGGAACGGAGCGCATCGGCGGCAGCGGCTTCGCAGCGGGATGCAGCAGGAGCCACGCCGCGCCTCCCGCCGCCAGCACCACTATCGCCGCCACCGTGAGCAGCATCTTCGACCTCGTCCTGGATGCCGGCGCTGCTGCCTTGCCCGCGGCCATCTCCGCCGTGCCCGAGTCGCTCTCCTCCTTCAGTTCCTCGAGCGCCACCTTCAAATCCGGCATGGCCTGGAAGCGCCGCGCCGGATCCTTGCGCAGGCAGCGCGCGATGATGCGCTCCAGCTCGCGCGGGACGTCCGCAACGATCTGGCTGGGCGGCTTGGGATTCTCGCGCAGCACCGCGCTCAGCGTGGAAAGCTTCGAATCGCCCTGAAACGCCCGCGTCCCGGTGGCCATCTCGTACAGCACCGCGCCGAAACTGAAGATGTCGGAGCGCGCGTCCACAGGCTTGCTCTCCGCCTGTTCCGGCGACATGTAGGCTGCCGTCCCCACGATCGCCCCGTCCTCCGTGTCGGGCTGGATGGTCCTGGTGCGCGAGTCTTCGTCGGGCTGCACCGGCTCCGTCAACTTCGCCAGGCCGAAGTCCAGCAGCTTGACGCGCCCCTCGCCGGTCACCATGATGTTGCCCGGTTTCAGGTCGCGGTGCACGATGCCCGCCGCGTGCGCCTTGGCCAGTCCATCGGCGGTCTGTATCGCATACCGCAACAGCTCGTCGAGTCTCATCCCCCGCCGCGGAATGAGCTGCCCCAGCGTCTTCCCGTCCACGTACTCCATCACCAGGAAGTCGGTCCCGTCTTCGGAAGCGATCTCGTGGATGGTGACGATATTGGGGTGATTCAGGGCGCTGGCCGCCTGCGCTTCGTGAATGAAGCGGCGTTTGCGGCCCTCGTCCGCCAGCTTGTCGGCGGGCAGCGTCTTGATGGCTACAATTCGGTTGAGCCGTGTGTCGCGGGCGCGCCACACCACTCCCATGCCGCCCTCGCCGAGCTTCTCCAGGATCTCGTAATGCGACAACATCCGGCCGAGCATGTGATCACACGATGATACACTCATTTCGCGCGCGGCGCTTCCGCGGCCGCCGCCGATCCGGACCCCCTGGCCGAATCAGTTCTGCGTATGAATTTACGATCTCTTGAGCAGCTCAAAATACCGCTCCCGGCTCATGCCGGCGGTCCGGAGGAGGTTTTTGACGATGAACACTGGAACGGCCCGGTCCGCCGGGATCACGATGGGGCGCCTCACGCCTTCCTTGACGTAGATGCGGTGGTCGCCCTCCTGGCGGGCGTAGCGGAACCCGTCCTGCTCGAACACCCGGATGAGGTCTTGGAAATGAACCGGCCGGATGGCGGACATGGCGGTTATTTGATGCTCATAGTGAGGCGGTCAATCGATACGAATTCGGGGGCGCGCCATCCCTCCCCTTCCGGTTCGTAGCCGGCCTCTTGCAGGATCTCGTCCAGGGTGCCCATGTCGGCGCTTGCGGCAAGAAACCCGCGCACCGCGTCGCGGATGTTATGGCGGGCTTCCTCATCGGTCGCACCACAGCTCGAAACGTCCAGAGCCGGCACGTAAGCAACGTAGGTGTCGCCTTCTTTGAATATGTGGGTGTCGAAAGAAAAATCCCGCATGAGCCATCCTCCCGTCTCCGGTCGCTTTCAGTGTAGGGTGGCGGGGGAGTTTCGTCAACCAGCGTCGGCCCGGTTGTCAAGCGTCGCCCCGGGGCGAGGTCGATGGCCGCTACTCTTCGCGCAGCGCCGTGGTCGGGTCGAGGCCGGCGGCGCGTCGCGCGGGCAGCCAGCAGGCGAATGCCGCGATGGCGAAGAACAGCACCGCGATGGCCGCGAACGTGACCGCGTCGTGGGGCGCCACCCCCACCAGCATGCTGGACATCACGCTCGTCAGACTCAGCGCCGCCAGAATGCCACAGACGATTCCGGCCGCGCTCAGCCGCAGTCCCTGACCGACCACCAGTTGCAGGATGCTGACCGGCTCGGCGCCCAGCGCCATGCGCAAACCGATCTCCGCCGTCCGCTGCCGCACCGAATCCGACAGCACGCCGTAAAGTCCCACGGCCGCCAGCAGCACCGCGATCACGCCGAAAATCGAGATGAGAATCAAGGCGAAGCGCGTCTGCGCCTGCGCCCGGTCGATAAACGTGCGCATGGGTGTCAGCTCGGAGACCGCCAGGCGTTTGTCGAACTTCGCGACCTCGTCCCTGACCAGCGGCACGAGGCGCGAGGGATCGCCATCGGTTCGCAACATCCAGCGCGCGACCGCGCCAAAGTTCCCATCGGTGAAAAGCATGCCCTCACGGCCGTCGGCGGCCAGGGTTTCGTGGCGCTGGTGCTGCACGACCCCGATCACCTGGTACCATTCCGATTCGGGCGTGTTGACGCGGGCGAGCAGGCGTTTCCCCACGGCCGACTCGTGCGGGAAGGCCTTGGCAGCTAGGTTCTGGTCGACGATCATCACTTTGGCGTCGGGTGCGTTGTCGGACTCGGTGAATGTTCGACCGGCAATCAGACGCGTGCCGAGCGCAGGGGCTGCAAGAGCACGGCGTTGACCACGCTGAAAATGGCGGTGCTCGCGCCGATTCCCAGAGCGATGGTGACGATGGCGGTGAAGGTGAATGCGAGGCTCTTGCGGAGCGACCGCGCTGCACATACGAAATCCTTTAGTAGCATGAAGCCTTGCTGGTGCACGCACCCTGCCCGGCCTCCGAGTTGGGTGAGTACTGAAGAGAAAGACGTTGGATTCCGGACGACGTTAGAAAGTGACCGCTGGTGGGATTGGCGTCCGGAAAGCAGACCTATAATAGAGCACCATGAGCGAACTGGCAGATCGGATTGTGATGGTCACCGGGGCCAAGGGTGGGCTGGGCTCCCACGTTACCAGGGCGTTTCTGAACGCCGGCGCGTGGGTGGTGGGGTCGTCGAGGAAGATCGACGATGCGGAGTTCGCCCATCCGCGGTTCATGGGAATTCCAGCGGACCTGACGATGGACGGCGACGCGCGCTCGCTCGCCCGCGGAGCGATCGAGCGATTCGGGAAGATCGATGCGCTGGTACACGTGGCCGGAGGATTTGCCGGCGGGAGCCCCATACACGAAACCGACGACGCCACGTGGGAAGGCATGATGAGCCTCAATCTGCGGGCGGCGTTCCACATTCTGCGCGCCGTGATTCCGCACATGCGGAAGGAAGGGCGCGGGAGGATCGTGGCTATCGGCAGCCGCGCGGGCGTGGAACCGGCGGCGAATATCGGCGCCTACAGCGCGTCGAAGGCCGCGCTGGTTTCGCTGGTCCGCACCGCGGCGCTGGAGAATCGCGACCTGGGGATCACCGCCAACCTGATTCTTCCGGGCACCATCGACACCGAGGCCAATCGCCAGGCGGACCCGCACGCCGACCGCTCGCGATGGGTATCGCCGGAACGGCTGGCCGAGCTGGCGGTGTTCCTGGTGTCGGATGCCGGCGCGCAGATTACCGGAGCGGCGATTCCGTTCTACGGCGCGGGGCTGTAAGTTGCCGCCGCCAGCATGGCCGCGCCGGACACGCGTCCCGGTCCCGGTTCCTGCAGGAAGACGATCGCGCGCTGCCCCGCCGCGGTGCGCGGCAACTCTACCATCCGGCTGAAAGCGGCGCCGCGTTTGACCGAGCCGATCTTCCGGAGGCTTCGCACGATCGCGATATGATGCAGGCTCCGGCCGCTGTTCTCTCCGGCGGAGACTTGCGAGGTGGCGCTGTCTTCCGCCAAGGCGAGGTAGAGGTCGGCCGAGCCGGGCGCGGCGTCGACATCCACCTGCAACCCCGCATCCGTGCGCGCGAGGCGCACCCCCGTCTTCTTGTGGCGCGCCGCACTGGCGATCGCCTCGATCGCCCGTCCGCCATCGCTGCCCACGAATTCCTTTTCGCCATCCACCACCATCTCCGGCGTGTAAGGGCCCTCGGTATTGAGGATCCGGCTGTACGCTTGTTGTCGCGCGGTGAAGGCCGGCGAGGAGAAGGGATCCTTCCAGCCCTGGTGGTCCCAGTAATCGACATGCTCGCTGAGGACGATCGCTTGCGGGTCCAGCTTCTCCAGGACACCATCGGCCGGCGGACAGCTCGAGCATCCCTCCGATGTGAACAGTTCCACCAAAACCGGCGCGCGTGACTGGGCGGAGCACGTGGCTATCAGAGCACTGGTGAGAACTGCCAGCACGAAGCCCTTTCCTGCTCCGGACCGTTCAGAGCCACTACCGGGGTACGCTTCGAGTCGGGAGTGGTTCTTGACAGAGGTCATCTATGACACGATCATGTCATAGTAGTCTGGACGATAGTGACGCGCCCTTCAAAGCCTGAACAGATATATGGGCGATTTCCCCCAATTCATGAAGCATCCGGCAAACCGGATTGCAGCCACCCACCAGGCTACCCCTGGCGTCGAGGGTTACGTATTCGATGGCGCGGACGGCAGCCAGATGGCGTTTTGGACCTGCCGTGAAACCGCGTCGTCCGCCCCCGCTGTCCACGAGTTCGACGAATACATGCTGGTGGTCGAAGGCCACTACACGCTGATCGTCGGCGAACAACGAATCGCGATGGCGGCCGGAGACGAATACTTGATCCCGCGGGGCACGTGGCACGCCGGGGAAGTGCTGGCCGGCACCAGGACCATCCACGCATTCGGCGGCCACCGAGCCGATCGCGCCGGAGCCTGAGGGGCTACACGCCTGGCGGACGCCGCTTGTGCCAATCCGTCCGCGCCTGAAACTCCTTGCCGATTGCCAGCAGGGTATTTTCCGAAAACGGCACGCCCACGATCTGCAGCGCCACCGGCAGATTCTCCGCGAAGCCGCAGGGCAGCACTAACGCCGGCAGCCCCGCCAGGTTCCCGGCGGGGATGATGCCTTGAAAACCGGGAGCCGTTCCCGCCGGCGCAGGCGGCCCGCCGACGTCCAGGCGCTGGTCCAACTTCGTGGCGGGGCCGGAGCGTCCGGGGGCGACCAGCGCATCCACCTCGCCGAACAGTCGCGAGAATGCCTCCTGGATGAGGCGCCGGACGCGCTGCGCTTTCAGGTAGTCCTTGGCCGGCAGTTCCAGGCTGGCCTTCAGCCCGGCGATTTGTGCCGGGTCCGCCAGCTCATCCACTTTCCCGCTGGTGATGAACGATTCGAAGATGGATGCCTGCTCCGCCGCCAGGATCGCCGATAGCACCGGACCGTAAGGGAACTGCGGCAGTTTCGTCTCCACCAGTTGCACGCCGGTGTCTTTCAAAATTCCCAATGCCGCGGCGAAAGCGGCGCGCGCCGGCGCTTCCGCCCGCTCCGCGAAATCCACCGGCGCGAAGCCCACTTTCAGATCCTTCATCGGCCGCGCGTATTGAGGAGTGTAGTAAAAGCTCTTGCCCGCCGAGCCCGGGTCTTTGCCATCCTTGCCCGCGATCACTTGCAGGACCAGCCCGCAGTCCTCCGCGGTGCGGGCGAACGGCCCCAGCTTGTCGAGCGTCCACGAGAGCGCCATCGCGCCATGCCTGCTCACCAGCCCGTAGGTGGGCCGCAACGCGGTCACCCCGCAGTAGGAGGCCGGCGTCACGATCGACCCCGAGGTCTCCGATCCGAGGGCGAACGGCACCAGCCCCGCCGCCACCGCCGCCGCCGAGCCGCTGGATGATCCGCCCGACCACCGCGTGCGGTCCCACGGGTTCAGCCCCGGCCCCGTCAGCGACGCCGATGCGTAGCGGTATCCCCCGCCGCCCGCCAGTTCCACCATCGCCAGTTTTCCGGTGAGCACCGCGCCCACGGCATCCAGGTTCTCGATGAGCGTGGCGCTGTAGTCGAACACCTGGCCTGCGTAGGGCTTCGCGCCCCAGGTGGTCGGGTGGCCGGCGAAGCTGATCAGGTCTTTGACGCCGTAAGGGATTCCTTGCAGCGGCCCGCGCAGGCGCCCGCGCTTGATCTCTTTATCGACCTCCTGCGCCTTGCGAATGGCCTGTTGCGGCAGCGGAAGCGCCAGCGAGTTGAAGCGCGGCCCGAGTTGCTCCAGCCGGTTGGCGAAGGCGCGTGCCAGGTCCTCGGCTGAAAACTCCTTGGACACCAGCCGCGCGTTCAGCTCCGGGATCGTGGCAAAGAAAACTTCCGCTCCGATGGCCGCCATGATTGCCTCAGGCCCTGAACTGGAAGGCCGGTTCGGTGGCCATGGGCACGGTCTGCTGTGCCAGCGCGTCACCGGTCGACTTGGCCCGGTCGCGCGCGGCCTTCAACTCCTCGTCGGGGTTGCGCGGAAGCGCGGGCTGGGTCTGGGCCAGAGCGGCCGCCGCGGGAACCAGCACTGCGGTGGCCAGCTTGCGTCGTGTGAGTTTCATGGGTTTACCGCTGGTGCTCCAGCGCCTCCGCGGCGGCTTTCTCCATCACCGCGCGTGGCGCTGATTCACCCGTCCAGATTTCGAACTGGCGCACCGCCTGTTCGATAAACATCGAGAGCCCCGTCACCATGGTCTTGCCCTGTTCCTTGGCGCGCCGCAGCAGCAGGGTCTCGACGGGATTGTACACCATGTCGAACACTACTTCCGCCGGGATGCTTCCATCGAAGAAGCATTCCTCCACGTGGGGAAACATGCCCAGCGGAGTGGCATGCACCACAATGTCGAAATGCCGCCCGGCGAGCTGCTCGCGTCCCAGGGCCTCGGCCCCGCAGACCTTCGAGAGCGCGCGCACGCGGTCGGCATTGCGGCCCACCAGCGCGATCCTGGCCCCGGCGTCCGCCAGCGCGCAGGCCGCGCTGCGCGCCGCGCCCCCGTTGCCCACAATCAGCGCGGAAGCGTTCTGCAGACGCAGCAGGCGCGCCAGCGGTCCGGTCACGCCCGCGGCGTCGGTATTGGTTCCGCGCCACTTGCCGGCTTTGCGCCACACCGTGTTGACCGCGCCAATGCGCCGCGCCAGCGGATCCACCGCGTCCAGGTAGCGGATAATCTTCTGCTTGTGCGGAATCGTCACGCTGAAACCCGCCAGCGGCAGCTTCGCGGCCATGGAGAAAAAGTCGCGCAGGTAGGCGGGGGTAACCAGGAACGGCAGGTACACGGCATCCACCCGGCGCGACTGAAACGCGCGGTTGTGTACGGCGGGAGAAATCGAGTGCCGGATGGGGTCCGCGATCACCCCGTAGATCTTGGCCGACTTCTTCAGTTTCTCCACCCGGTAGAGATGCCGGAGCGAGCGTGCGCTCACCTGCCCGGCCGCCGTGCCTTCCACGCAAGTCGGAGCGGCGTAGGTGAAGACGCCGCCGAACACCGGCGAGAGCACGCGCGTGGGAAAGCCCAGTTCGCCCATGGCCAGGACCACCAACCGGTGGTTGGGCAGGGCCTTGGCAGCGGCCAGCACGCGCATGTTGTCGGAGGGCTTGCGCGCCATCGTCACTACCTTGTAAGCGTCGGCCGTCACTCGCATCACGCGGCCGATCACCGTATCCATGGGAGGCGTAGCTTCGAAATTGTGGTACGAGACGATGACGTGAACGCGTCCGCGAAACTGGCTGAGACGCTCTTCGGCCACTTCGGCGGTTTCGATTTCGAGATCGATGGCCTGCGCTCCGTTGAGCACCGCCAGGTCCAGCACCGCAAGCTGCTCTTCGATACTGCCGTTGAATTTTCCGTGATTCTGATGGCGGCGGCAGGTGGCCACGACGATGCAGTCGGGAAACTGCTCCAGGAATCCCCGAATCGCCTCGGCGCCCTTATAGGGGCGGTCCAGAAAATCCAGCCGGAATTCGAGAAAGGTCTCCCCCGCCTCGGCTTCACGCCGGGCGTGATCCAGAAGGGTCGGAACGTCCGGCAAACCCAACGCGATGCAAATGCGAGGCAGCGACCTGATCTGCGCCATGTTTCGTGATAAGGCCTAGAATACCACAGGCGCGGAGCACCGCCCTTACCGCCGGCTCGGGCTTGACTGGCCGACCGGATATCACTAACCTCGATGGACAGGAGGTGCGGTTGAACCCACAAAGGCGTGTACTGAATCTTGCAATTCTCCTTCTCTGGAGCGGTCTAGCAGTCCTGGCCCAAGTCACGGACCTCAACGTTGAAAAGACCAGGCAAGAGATCGAGAAACTCCGTGAAGAGGTGGCGTCGCTCCGCGATTCCAATGCCAGAGCGTCCCAGTGGATTCGGACAGGCTCGACCGTGGTCGGCGCATTCGGCGGTCTGCTGACCGCCCTCGCCGGCGTAGTGTTCGCGTACTTCGTTCAGAATCGATATACGCTCACCCAGAACCGGAAGCTGGAACAAGACAGCCAGTTTCAGCGTGAATCGCACAACCTCGACCTGTTCAAGGGATTGGCCGATCCGAACCCTCGGTTGCAGTTCGCGGCAGCTTCGGTATCGCTGCAGAGACTCCAGACCTATGGCCTTGACCAGGTCGGGCTGGCACGCAATGCCGCGCTGCGCTTCGAGCGGGCGGCAATCGTTCAAGTGCTGATCTCCGTGTTAAAAGAGAAGCGCAAGAGGACTGTGCCCGACCCGCTGAACAAGTTCATCGCCGATAACCTGGTCCGGGCGCTGGGCGCCATCGTTCCGGACGGCGAGGAACCGCCTAATCGGACTTCTGAGTTGAGCAACTGGGACTTCCAGAACACCCACCTCGTCAACTGTTATTGGAGACGTGTGGACGCGCGGGGCACCGATTTCTTCCGGGCCGATATCAGCAATGCCGGGCTGAGGGGAGCCTTCTTCACCGGCGCCGTGCTGAGAGAAGCGTCGCTCGCGAACTCCATCCTGAGAGGCGCCGATCTGACGGGCGCGGATCTGACGGGAGCCAACGTCCAAGGTGCGGTGTACGATTCCTCCACCCGGTGGCCGGCAGGTTTCGACGCGGTCGGCGCAGGCGCCATCCAGGCTTGAAGACTTTCAGCCACCAGCAGCAGTTGCTGGGCGGGATACGGTAGCGGGTTGAGTGTCTCGGGATCCAGCAGTTCGACTTTCCCGAGCCACCGCGCCCGCAACAGCCACTGGCTGCTGAACAGGCGATGGAAAATGAGGCGCAAACCGGCGCGGGCGACCAGGCGCATGGCATCCTCCAGCGTCCAGAATGCATAGTGTTCCCGCAATTGCGCTCCCCACGACGAATGGAAGTCCTTGCGCAGCAGAAACTCGAGAGCGGTCCCCAGGTCGGTCCTGTAGGACGTCCAAAGAGCCCCCGGCCACACTCCCTGGATATGCGCGCTGCGGCGAAACGATTTCAGGAACGACTCAAAATCGTGAGGATGTACAATGTCGCGGTTCGAGTGGCGGAAAATCACCTCGCGTCCTGCATCGCCCGGCCGCACGAAATCTCGGATAATAATGCGCCCTCCTGGGGCCAGGGAGGCTCGCGCGGACCGGAGTGCCGCTAATACCGCCGCCAACGAATCCCCGTGATCGGAGTACACTTCGTGCAGCACCGACGAAAGCACCACCGCGACGGCCTTGGTCGAATGGACCCGGGCCGCGTCATCCAGGCGAAAAGACAGGTTGCGGCCTGCCCCATGCCGCCTTCGTGCCGCCGATACCATGCGTGCATCGTGGTCGATCGCGATCAGGCCGTGTCGCGGATGCGCGCGCTTCAGCATCGCCGCCAGCGTGCCGGTGCCGCTGCCCACATCGACGATGTCGCCTGAATCCGACCGAGGTATCCACGGTGTGATGAGCCGCCACTTTTCCGCAATGCCGGCATCCAGCGATGCGCAGTATTCGTCGAACATGACTAACTCGCCTCCGGGAAACTGCGCGACCAGAAACGGTAAGCCCTGCCCAGGTAGTCCGGGAGCTCTCCGCCCCGCTGCTGGTGCCACCGGCTGCTGATCGCGCGATTCATCTCGAGCGCGTAATAACGCACCGGTATGCCGCATTTGACGAACTCTTGTATTTCCTGCGCCGTGTGTTCCCCGCCGCCGATGGCAACCACCTCGTCCGTGACGGACGTAAGTGCAGTCAGAGTCGGACTGGCAAGCGCGCTTCCTTCCAGGTAACCGCCCCAGGTCTGGTCTTCGATGAAGTAGATATCTTCCACGAAGCCCGAAAGGCCATGTGACTCCGCCGAGCCGAGCGATACCGACGGATATACGCCGCTGGTGCGAAACCCCTGGCTCCGCGCGATTTCGTAGATGTCGGCTATGCCGTGGGCGAATCCGAAAGTGACCAGCGTGGCAGCGTTGATCACGACCTCTTGGGAGTCGAATGCGGCAATCTCCCGCCTGGCTATGGTCTGAAAAGCCCCTGGGTCTTCGTAACCCAGTTCGCCATACCCCAGGAAAGTCACGACCCGCCGGTATCGCTGCCGAAACAGGGAGATTACTTCATCGACCGAACAGACGCGAGGGGAACCCGGCAAGGGAACTGTGTTGCCCGCGAGCGGCATGCCTTCATGCTACCAGGGTACAAGGCGGGACGGCCCTCAACCGGCGGGCGCTGGCTGGCTCCGGTTCTTCAGCTCGCCCAGGATTTCGTCCAGCCACGGTTGTTCGATTCCACGCTTCCGGCGCGCCTCGCGAATCAGGCTGAGATTATTGGCCGTGGTCCCTGCCTCCCAAGGCTCGCGCATGTTCGCCAGCGCATCCGAAAGGTATTGGAACGCGTCCGTTTCACGGTTTTCGAGCACGTCCAGCTCGAGGAGCGTGGCATAGTCCCAGTAGTTGGGTTTCGATCCACGAAGACGCAGCTTGACGGCGAAGCGCACTACCGGCAGCAGCTCACGCTTCCGCTCGATGGCTTTCTCGTCCCCTTTGATGTCCAGCAAGGTCACCGCATTGACGCCGGGATACGCATCCCGCGAATCGGTCTCGAACCCACGCACGTAGGCCGCGATGGCTTTATCCAGGTATCCCAGGGCCATCCGCTCCTGGCCCTGCTTCGCGGCGTCCATCCACTGGTCTTTGTAGATGCGGCCGAGCAGGCCGAGCGTCTCGGAGCCTGGTCCCTGTTCCTCCAGGACCGCCTCGAGCACGCTGAGCGCCTCGGAGCGCCGGCCCGCCCGATTCAGCGCGAACCCGAGCTGCTCCCGGATCATGATCGACCGCTTCAACCCCGGCGGAAGCCGATCGTAGAGAGCGATCATTCGATCCCACCGGCCGAGCGCCCGCCAGGTCAGGTAAAGATCTACCAGTACTCCGATTTCGACGCCCTGGAAATCGCCCAGATCGGATTCGACCGCTTCCACGGCCGCGCTGTCCCGCAGTTCGCGAGCCTTGGCCAACTCGTGTTTCCGCTTGACCGAATACTCCACGCGCTCCTGAAACACATCGGTCTTCAAGTGCGCGATGTCCGGGGCGCGATACTCCCCCAGCAATTGAAACAGCGGGCTGTCCACCGGGGACTGCTCCTTAGCCAGGTTGCGGAGGTCCAGCAGGCGCTTGGTCAGTTTAACGGTCAGCTCCGACGCTTCCGCGGGCCCGAACCGGCCGCCTTCTCCCAAACGGTAAGGAAGGGCGCGAAGAAGGTTGAGGTCGAAAGGAGGCTTTTGCAGATCCGCGAAGATGGCCACCGTGGTCGCCGGGCGTGCCGCATGTCTGACCCCCAGTTCGTAATACACATTGGGATTGCCGGTGGTCAAGTCGGCTACCGCATAGTCGCAGAGCAGCAGCCGCTCGAACATGGGTTTGTGAATGATCCCCCCGGTGCGTTCTTCGTCGGCGCGGATCGGTTCCAGGTGGGCCGCCTCGATGGCCGGCCGGATCGCCTGCTCGTAAATGTCGTCGAAGTTGATCTCCACGCCGGTGGCCGGGTCCTTCTTGGTGCCGAACGGCATCAACACGAAGCACAAGGGCTGTTCCTGTGACATACGATGTCGATCTTAGCACCGATGGAAATGCGCATTGCCGGCGATCCGCTCGGCGCGTCATTTCAGAGCATCCACGAATCTCCTGATGTCCAGAGCTTCAACCCCCGGCGCCAGCACCCGGCTCTCCGGAGCAGTAGTGGACGTGCGATGCACCACGGTCAGGCGGACCCGAGCCTGACCACCCATCGAGCGCCGCAAGGACCCCATCGGCCCCGCCATGGCCGGGTGCACGGTTCTGGACGCCTTCGATTCCACCATCCACACGCCGCCGCAGCCGTTCGGAAAGAGGAAATCGACCTCCAGCCCCTGCTGATCGCGAAAGTAGTAAAGCTCCTTCCGCCGGCCCCGGTTGACTTGGCTCTTCAGAATCTCCGCCGCCACCCATCCTTCGAACAGCGCCCCCAAGAACGGCGACCGGTCCAACTCCGCTTGCGTCGCGACCCCCAGAAGGTAGCACGCCATCCCCGGGTCTCCCAGGTATACCTTGGGCGACTTGATGAGGCGTTTCCCGAAATTCTCGAAGTAAGGCGGGACCAGGATGATCTGCCCCGTGATCTCCAGCACGCGCAGCCACTCGCCCACGGTCGGAACGGAAACTCCCAGTGGAGCGGCAAAATCGGTCTTGTTGAGGATCTGCCCGTGCCGGCTGGCTACCAGCGCCAGGAAGCGCCGGAAGGTTGCTAGGTCGCGGACATTGGTGATCGCCCGGACATCGCGCTCCAGGTAGGTTTGGATGTACGAGCTGAACCACAATCCCCGGCCTCTGGGGCGCGCCAGCACCTCGGGATAACCGCCCAACAGAAGACCGACGCGATCCGTCTCAGCCAGGCTGAGCGGCAGCAAGGGGAGGATCGCCGCGCGCCCGGCCATCGACTCGGTGACGTTCTGCATCAGCGGAGCCTCCTGCGACCCGGTCAACAGCCACCGGCCCATTTTCCGGGGGGCGTGGTCGATCATCGTCCGGATGTACGCGAACAACTCCGGCACGTTCTGGATCTCGTCGAACACCACCGGAGGGCGGAGCTCCTCCATCAGGGACCGTGGATCGGAGCGCGCCCTGGCCTGCACGTCGGGATCCTCCAGGAGCACGTAGGCGGCGCGTGGGAACAAGCGCCGCAGCAAGGTGGTCTTTCCGGCCCGGCGCGGCCCTGTCAGCACCACCGCCGGGAAGCTGCGGCTGGCTTCCAACACCGAATCCCGAATGGCTCGCGCCACGAATCTCATATGAGTATTCTAAACTACTACTTTAGATTTCTCAACTATCCTTGCGAGTCGCCACCAGTGAGAGGCGCATGAAAGCTGGCAGAATCGCCGGGTGCCTTTCGAAATACTTATTTGAGTATTTTAAACTGCCACTTTAGATTTCTCAACTCCACACCGGTGCCGCCGATCCGTCTAAAATAAGAGTATCGTGCTGTCCTCCTTCGACCCCCTTGTCGCCGAATGGTTCGCCGCGCGTTTCGGCATCGCCACCGAACCGCAACTGCTCGGCTGGCCCGAGATCCGCAAGGGCCACGACGTCCTCATCTCCGCGCCCACCGGTTCCGGCAAAACGCTCGCCGCCTTCCTCCTCGCGATCGACAGCCTGGTGCGCCGCGCACGCCTCGGCCCCCTGCCCGGCCAGACCGAGGTCGTCTACGTCTCCCCACTCAAGGCCCTGAGCAACGACGTCCATAAAAACCTGGAGGTTCCGCTGGCGGAGATCCGCGCGCTGGCCGCCCAACGCGGCGTTCCGCTGGCGCCCATCCGCACCGCCTTGCGCACTGGCGATACCCCGCAGTGGGAGCGCCAGCGCATGACGCGCGAACGGCCCCACATCCTGGTGACCACCCCCGAGTCGCTCTACATTCTGCTCACCGCCGCCCGCCCGCGCGAGATGCTGGCGCGCGTCGGCGCCCTGATCGTCGATGAGATCCACGCCGTGGCGGACGATAAGCGCGGCTCGCACCTCGCCCTCACGCTCGCCCGCCTCGATCTCCTCGTCCAACAGCACGGCGGCCCGAAGCCGCAGCGCATCGGCCTCTCCGCCACCGTGAAGCCCCTGGAGGACGTGGCGGCTTTCCTGGGCGACCACATCCACGTCGTGAACGTAGGCCATCGCCGCGAGATGGACCTGGCGGTCGAGGTGCCCCGCGACGAGCTTGGCCCGGTCGCTTCCAACGAAATGTGGGGCGAGATCTACGACCGCACGGCCGCACTGATCCGCGAAAACCGCACCACCCTGGTCTTCGTGAACACGCGGCGCCTCGCCGAGCGCGTAGCGCACCACCTGGCCGAGCGCCTCGGCGAAAACGCCGTCCTGCCGCACCACGGAAGCCTGTCGCGCGCGCTGCGGCTGGAAGCCGAGCGGCGCCTTAAGAACGGCGAGCTGCGCGCCGTAGTAGCTACCGCCTCGCTTGAGCTGGGAATCGATATCGGCACCGTGGACCTGGTGTGCCAGATCGGCTCGCCGCGGTCGATCGCGGTCGCGCTGCAGCGCATCGGCCGCGCCGGCCACTGGGTGGGCGCGCTGCCCAAAGGCCGCATCTTCGCCACCACGCGCGACGAGCTGATCGAATGCGCCGCCCTGGTGCGCGCCATTCGTCAGGGCGAGCTGGACCGCCTCGAGATCCCGCGCAACGCGCTCGACATCCTGGCGCAGCAACTGGTCGCCGCCTGCGCTTGCGAGGACTTTTCCGAAGACGATCTCTTCGCCCTGGTGCGCCGCGCCGGGCCCTACAGGACGCTCGATCGCCGCGATTTCGACGCCGTGCTCGAAATGCTCTCCGAGGGCATCGCCACCGCCCGCGGCCGCAGCGGCGCGTATCTGCATCGCGATGCCGTCAACCATCGCGTCCGCGGCCGGCGCGGCGCGCGCCTGACCGCCATCACCTCGGGCGGCGCCATTCCCGAGACCGCCCAGTACCTGGTGGTGGCCGAGCCCGAAGGCACTACCGTGGGCACGCTCGACGAGGACTTCGCCGTCGAGAGCATGGCCGGCGACGTCTTCCTGCTGGGCACCACGTCCTGGCGCATCCGCCGCATCGAGTCGGGACGCGTGCGCGTCGAGGACGCGCACGGCGCGGCGCCTACCATCCCTTTCTGGCGCGGTGAAGCGCCGGGCCGCACCGTGGAGCTCTCGCGCGAAGTGTCGCGCCTGCGCGAGGAGATCGCCAGTGGCGCCGTCGACCTCGAGTCCCAGTGCGGTCTCGACCGCCGCGGCGCCGGGCAAGCCATCGAATACGCTCAAGCCGGCCGCGCCGCCCTCGGCGCAACACCGACAGTGACGCGAATCGTCGCCGAGCGCTTCTTCGACGAAGGCGGCGGCATGCAGCTCGTCATCCACGCGCCGTTTGGGGCGCGCATCAACCGCGCCTGGGGTCTGGCGTTGCGCAAACGCTTCTGCCGCTCCTTCAACTTTGAGCTGCAGGCCGCCGCCACCGATAATGGCATCGTCATCTCGCTCGGCGAGCAGCACTCCTTCCCGCTGGACATCGTGTTCGAATTCCTGCGCCCCGCCACCGTGGAAGACGTGCTCACGCAGGCGCTCCTCGCCGCCCCCATGTTCACCGCCCGCTGGCGCTGGAATGCCACGCGCGCGCTGGCCATCCCCCGATACGCCGGCGGCCGCAAGCTGCCGCCGCCCATCCAGCGCATGCGCGCGGACGACCTGATGGCCGCGGTCTTCCCCGACCAGGCCGCCTGCCCCGAGAACCTCGCGGGCGAAGTCCGCATCCCCGATCACCCGCTGGTCAAGGAGACCATCGCCAACTGTCTCTACGAGGCCATGAATCTCGGCGGCCTCCAGTCATTGCTCGCCGCCATTCACGAGGGCCAAGTGCAGACCCTCGCCATCGACACCCCCGAGCCCTCGCCGTTCTCGCACGAAATTCTGAATGCCAATCCCTACGCCTATCTCGATGACGCCCCGATCGAGGAGCGACGCGCCCGCATGGTGCAGATGCGCCGGACCCTGCCCGCCGATTACGCCGATGGCGCGTCGGCGCTCGATCCCGAGGCCATCGCGCAAGTCTCCGCCGAAGCCTGGCCGCCCATGCGCGACGCCGACGAGCTGCACGAAGCGCTGTGCGACCTGACGTTGATGCCGGCCACTACGAGCTCCTTCTTCTTAGACCTCGTCGCCGCCCACCGCGCCGCCACCGTCACCATCGCCGGCCGCCCTTTCTGGGCCGCCGCCGAGCGTATCGACCTGGTTCGCCGCGTCTACCCGCAAGCCATCATCGACCCGCCCATCGCCGCGCCCGATGGCATCCGCCCCATTCCCGAAAGTCCCGAAGCCTGCGCCGCCGAGATTCTGCGCGGCTGGTTCGAATGCTCCGGCCCTTTGCGCGCCTCCGAACTCGCGGACTCGCTCGCCATGGCTCGCGAGCTGGTGGACCAGGCGCTCGCGCAACTCGAAGCCGAAGGTCAGATCCTGCGCGGCAATTTCACGTCGTGCCCCGAGCTCGAATGGTGCCACCGCCGCCTGCTGGCCCGCATCCACCGCCTCACCATCGGACGCCTGCGCCGCGAAATCGAGCCCGTCACCACCGCCGAGTTCTTCGCGTTCCTGAACCGCTGGCAGCACCTCGCGCCCGGCAGCCAGTTGCACGGAGTGGATGGCACGCTGCAAATTATCAAACAATTGCAAGGCTCCGAATTCCCCGCTGCCGCGTGGGAGTCCGAGGTCTTGCCGCGGCGCGTGGCGCGCTACCAGCCCGACTACCTCGATCAGCTTTGCCTCTCGGGCGAAGTGAGCTGGGGCCGCCTCTCGCCTCACCCGGCCTTCGAGCGCGAAGAAGAGGACCACAAGAGCCGCCGCGTCCGCCCCACCCGCGTGGCGCCGCTCGCCATCTTCCTTCGCGAAGATGCGCCCTGGCTGCTGGCCATTCCGCAGCCCTCGCCCCCAAGGGGTTCGAAACTCCACGACTCGCTCTCGCACCCCGCGCGCGAGGTGCTGGCCGTTTTGGAATCGCGCGGTGCCTCGTTCTTCGCCGACCTGGCGCGCCCCACCGGCCGCCTGGCCAGCGAAGTCGAAGACGCGCTTTGGGAACTGGTGGCGGCGGGCCTGGTCACCGCCGACGGCTTCGAGAATCTGCGCGCCCTGCTCGATCCCAAGCGCCGCGCCGGCCAGGGCAAGGGCCGCAGCGCGCGCCCGCGTCACGCCCCCGGACGATGGGCCCTGCTCCGGCATACCGGAGCGACACCCGAGGGGCACGCCGAAGCCTTCGCGCGTCAATTGCTCGCACGCTGGGGCGTGGTCTTCCGCGATGTCACCGCGCGCGAATCGATTTCACCGGGATGGCGCGACCTGCTGGTGGTGCTCCGCCGCATGGAATCGCGCGGCGAAATCCGGGGTGGCCGTTTCCTCGACGCATTTCTCGGCGAGCAGTTCGCCCTGCCCGAGGCGCTCGATCTTTTGCGGGCGATTCGCCGCAGCGGAGAAACCGCCAGCGCGCCCGAGGGCCCCGGGCCGTGGGCGGCGCTCCAGCCCGCTCCCGCTGCCTCCGCCGCCCGGTAACGCCGCCGGCCTTGTCCCTACGTGTGGTACCGCTCCATGGTCCGCGGATTGTACCCCCAGTGAAACTCCAGCTCGTACCCCATGGATTTCGCCAGCCCATCCAGATCCGGGAACAGCGTCGCGTACGTAATGTTCATGCGGTAGAGTTCCCGCATCCCCACCTCGCGCACCGGGTTGGTCAGCACGATCTTCGCCAGGATATTCTCCTGGTCCGCGTCGCTCAGCATCTCTTCGATCGGCAGGTCCAACACGCCCGGCACCGCGAACGTCCCCGACTGCGCGATCAGCCGCCGGTTCATGGTGTGGGGCTCTCCCATCCAGATGAAGCGATGATACCCCTTCAGGTAGAATCGCCGGAAGTTTCCTTTCGGGCGCGGGTCCATGCGCGCCGGCTTGGGATTGCGGCTGCTGTCGATCCGCGCCGGATTCATGGCCCACACCACACCGTCGGCCAGCGTCCGCTCCAAGGCGAAAAACGCCGCCACGTAGGGCGACCACGTGAAATCGATCAGCCGCGTCGGCGCGCCATGGTGCTGCATCAACGCCAGCCACTGGAAGTCGTCATCGGTATCGGGCGGTTTGTCCAGAAACTGGTGCGCCTTGCGCTTGAAGATGCGCACAATGCGTTCCTCCTGCAAGGGCCACGCCTTCGGCGCCACGCCGAAGTTTTGCAGGTAGCGGGAAATCGAGCTGTATAGCGGCCATCGCTCGTCGCGCTCGCCGCGAAACGCCCAATGCGAATAAGGAGGGCTGGTGACCAGCTTAAGAAACGCCTCCCAGGATTCCAGCCGGAAGACGCGGTAGGGCCGGCGGGCCCGTTTGCGCTCTGCCATCTACTAGCTATCGTAGCGGTAGAGCGCCTGCTCGATCGAGACGCCCCGCACCTCGATGCGCTTCAGGTCGGTCGTGCCGACGCCGTGCCCTTCCGCCAGCAGCAGCGTGTTGTCGCACGTCTGGAATGGCGCCGTCCCGCGCGTGGCCCGCGGATTGTAGCCCATCGCCGCGGCCGAGACCGCATCCGTACACACTGGGTTCAACCCCGCGATCAGCAGCCCCGGCTTGACGATCCGTACCCCGCGAATCCACGGCCCTTCGCCGCCCGCGATAGATTCCACGCCGTCGATGATCGCCAGGTGGATCGGCCGCGCCGCCACCACGTCCGCCACGATGTGCGGCACACGGTACCCCGGATCGTGGTTCACCCCGAAGTGCAGCTCCTGCGGCGCCGATTTCGATGGCTGCCGCTTCCCTTCATGCCCCACGGCGCTGCGGCCGTCGGTCGGGCTCTCGTTGGGCTCATTCACCCCCGCGCTATCGCCGTAGATCGAGGCGGGAATCGTGCCGAAGCAGTTCTTCAGCGAGAGCGTCACCCCGCAGGTCGCATGGTTCTTGAGCTTTGCCATGCTGACGAATACGTCGGTGTCTTCGTACGCATGATTCAGGTCGTACGCCGGGTACATGTATGGATTCTCCGGCACCTTCAGCCGCGCATAGCGCTTGCCTTTGCCCAGCGCGTTGGTGTTCTCGAACTCCACGCCGCTGAACGCCGATTGCAGGCTGCGCACGTTCCACCCCGCATCCAGCATGACGTCTTCGAGCGGCCCCGCGGTGGCCCAAGCGCTCTCCACGAAGTTCACCCGCTTTGCCCCGGCGCGTCCCATCAGGTACGCCGCCGCTCCCACCAGTTTGGGATGTGTGTAGTGCGTCAGCGCCGGCGCGATTCCCCGCACGCGCTGCGAGGGCGCGCCCGTCAGGTTGAGCTTCACGGTGACAGTCTTGTTGCGCACCAGCCGTTCGAGCCCGCCCAACTGGTCGAACATGGCCGCCAGCTTGGCCGTAATGTCCTCGTCGTAGCTTGCGCATTTGGCAATCGAAACCGGCGCCGCCGGGGCGTCGGGCGCGGGCGCGGCCTTCAACAGCGGCGCCGCCGTAATCGTCGCGATCCATTCTCTGCGGGTCATATTATCGCTCCAGCCGGATCGTGGCGCACACACCAACCTTGTCGATGTCCACGCCCCCTCCATCTTCTGCTTGATAGATTTCCAGTTTTTTCTCGGTCCCTTCCGGTGTGATCAGGGTCGCATGCTTGTAGTCGCCCAGAAAGTGCACGGCGATATCCTCCACCGGATAATCCGCATAATTCACCAGGTGCACGATGGCCGTCTTCCCGTCGCCCGAGGCGATGAAGTTCGAGAGCATCGAGGCCACGTTGAACAGCCGCACCCCCAGGTTCCGCCGCCCCACCATCGAATTGACGTCGCGCCAGATGTCGTTGAGCCGTTCCAGCTCGGCCTTGTCGAGCGTGATCGTATCGCCGTGGCTCTGGTCCTTCCAGCCCGGCGGCCCGGTCAGCAGGGTGCCGCCCCCTCGCGTGAAATTGCGGAGAATCTCCCGCTGTTCGGGCGTCAGCGATTCCCCATCCACGTTCACCGCCATGGTGGCGCCCGAGAGCGCCGCGGGTGAAAGCTGCTGCCGCGGCACCGGCCGCACCGGCGTATGCTTCACCGCGATCATGTCCAGGATGCCGCCCGAAAGCAGCCCACCTTTGCCCGGATCCTGCACCACCGCCAGTTGTCCCGACTCCTGCATGTGCCGCCACTCGGGGTGCTGCTCGAAATAGCGGACCATCGCCGCCATACGCCGCCAGTCGCTGAGCGCGTCTGCCTCCCGGCCGTGCAGTCGCGCGGCAAAATCCGTGTCGAGCGCGATCACCCACCTCGCCCCCGACATGGCGGCATCCGCGATTACCTGCTGGTAGCGCGCGCCGGTGACCACGGTCTTGGGCGTCGGCTCGTTGGCGATCCACAGCGTCGTCTCGCCCCACGCCCGCACCGCGCGGATGAACCCGGTGTTGGTATCGATCCACGTGGACCCGGTCGGCCCGGCTTTTTTGACGCCGTCATCCAGCAGCGAGATGCCCGGCCACACGCCCTGGTAGGTGCCGAGGACCGCAGCTTTCGAACCGAGCGGCATGCGGCTGCGCGACGTCAACTCGATGACCGTCGCGCCCGGCGCGGCATCCCGAACGCCGGCCGCCGCCCCTTCCGGAAAATCGCCTTCCAGCACGATGCCCGTGACCTTGGCCGCCAAAGCCTTGCGGGCCGCCGCGGCCAGGTCCCCACCGGGAGAGAGAACCGCCAGTGTCACGAGCCCTTTGTCTGCGGCTGCCGAGACCAATTCCGCGGGGTAGCTCTTGAGCAGCAGGCAATTCACCGGGCTGTCCGCCAGCAGTTCCAGGGACTTCGCGTCCTGCCACGGCCATCGCACCGGCACCCAGTCGGAGGGCTCCGCGACGGACGCGTGCATCAGAGGCAGGAAACCCAGGATGGCCGCCCAGCGGACCGTTCGCATCCACATATATCTACTATACTGGCACTCAAGCCTTCGGCGTAAACCGCAGCGCCGCCGAATTGATGCAGTAGCGCAGGTTGCTGGGCTCCGGTCCGTCGTCGAACAAATGCCCCAGGTGTGCGTCGCACTTGTTGCACAGGACTTCGACGCGCTCCGTGAACAGGCTGTTGTCGGTCTCGGTGGTCACGTTCTCCTCCGCCGCCGGCGCCCAGAAACTCGGCCAACCGGTGCCCGAATTGAACTTCTCATCCGATCGGAACAGCACATTCCCGCAGCAGACGCAGTGGTACAGTCCGGCCGCGTGATTGTCCCAATAACGTCCGGTGAACGCCCGTTCCGTCCCCTTCTTGCGCGTCACGGCGAACTCGTCAGGCGCCAGCTCGCGCTGCCACTCGGCGTCGGTCTTCACGATTTTCCTCAGGTCCACAAACTGCCTCCGATTCCCATTATCCGAAAAGACGACCAGCCGCACGATGGTGCCTGATCCGGATTCACGGGCGTCCGGAGCGGGACGCTGTTTGCGTTGCGCGAGAACGAACATCCCCCCGAAAACCGGCGCCGCCAGCAACGCGAACAGGTAACGCCGGCGGTCTTGCCGCCGGTCGCCCAGTTGGTCGAATCTCACGACCGCCCAATCCACTTCGCCAGTCCGAACGCCGCCGCCGAAGCCAGCCCGCCGATCACCACCGTCTGCAATCCGCCGCGCCACGGCGAGATCCCCGTCAGCCGCCCCTTCACGTACCCGAACAAGAACAGCGCCGCCAGCGTGACCGCCACCGAAACCGTGAGCGCGTTGTACAACTCCCCCATCAGCATGTACGGAGCCAGCGGCACCAGCCCCCCGAGGATATACGAAATCGCGATGGTCGCCGCGCTGTTGCGCGCGCGCTTCGGGTCGGGCTCTTCGAACCCCAACTCGAACTTCATCATGAAATCCACCCAGTGCTTCTGATCGGCGCTGATCGCCGCCACCACCGGCGCGATGGCCGCTTCCGTCATTCCGTAGCCGCGGAAGACCTCCGCCACCTCCTCCCGCTCCTTCTCCGGCAACTCCACGGTCTCGCGGTACTCGCGCTGGCGTTCCGATTCGTAGTGATCCCGGTCCGTCCGCGCCGCCAGGTAGCCGCCCAGCCCCATGGCAATCGACCCGGCGGCGATCTCCGCCATGCCGGCAATCACCACAATGCTGGTAGTGGCCATCGCGGTCCCGGTCAGCCCCGCAGCCAATGCGAACGGCACCGTCAGGCCATCCGACATCCCGATCACCACGTCCCGGACGGTCTCCGAGGCTTCGAAGTGCGTTTCCACGTGCGGCGTTATAGGCATGAATCCAACATCATCTCATGCCCCTCGCGCCATAATGGCTGCTGGAGACCGAGCTGCCGATGCCGTGGCGGATGGTCGTGATCTGGGCCTGCTGCCTGGCGCGCCCGGGCTCTATGCGACACTGTTTAGGCTCGCTGCGCGCCCCGCCGTCGCCGCTTCTATCGCGCGCATCCCGAAAAGTGCAGCGTCACCACCGAAGCCTGGTTTTCGCCCGTAAATGTCACGACGAACAAGCGGTCGTACTCGCTATCCGCAATCGCGGGTACCGTTCCCCCGCCCAGCCGCCTGATAATCTCCGGGACCGTATTGGAGTGACCCACTACCAACGCCACTCCGCCAGGCGCGCCCGACCGCAACTTCGCCAGCAGGCCGTCGTAGTTGTTCGCCGCAACCACCTCCGGTCGCAGGCCCAGTTTCTTCGCGAGCGGCTCCGCGGTCTCTTGCGTGCGTGCTACTTCGCTGGTGTAGATGTGCTTCACGCCTGCATCGGCCAGCATCCCCGCAAGCACCTGGGCACGGCATCCTCCAGCCTCGCTGAGCCCCACCTCGGGAGCCATGCCGCCTGCCCGTTCGGCATGCCGCACCAGGATCACCGTCCGCGCCGGCTCAGCCGCCAGCCCAAGACTCCACACCGCCAGCAGAGGGGGAAGCAACCGGCGAAGCCGTGGAAGTAAATCTGTCATGGTCCCAGTCTACAGTGATTCGCCGCCGGTGCTTCTTTTTTGTGCCCCTGGATACAGCAAAGCCTCCCAACCTTAGGTAGACTGGAAGGACGTTTTTATGCGGACGCAAACCGACCTGGCCCGCGCGCTCTCGACGGCCCGCGAGCGGACCGACGAGTTGTTCCGGCTCGTCCGTCCCGATTCTCTCTATGAGCGCCCCATCCCGGAACGCCATCGCATCGTTTTCTATATCGGCCACCTGGAAGCCTTCGATTGGAACCTGATCGGCCGGTATCGACTCGACCTCCGATCCTTCCAGCCGCAGTTCGATCGCCTGTTCGCCTTCGGAATCGATCCGCCGCCCGGCCAACTTCCCGCGGACCAGCCGTCCGACTGGCCTGCCATCTCGGAAGTCGAGCGATACAACCAGCGCACACGCGATGAGATCGACGACGCGATCGAGGAAGTCCCCGAGCAATTGCTGCACGTGGCCATCGAACACCGGCTCATGCACGCGGAAACCTTCGCCTACATCCTGCACAACCTTCCTTACGAACGAAAGGTAACACCGGCGGTCTTGCCGCCGGTCCGAGAAACCGGAAAACCGGTCCACGGATCCATCGAGATTCCCGCCGGCGCCGCCCGCCTGGGCCGCACCGCCGAAGAAGGTTTCGGCTGGGACAACGAATTCGAAGCTCACACCGTCGATGTCCCCGCCTTCTCGATATCCAAATACAAGGTGACCAACCGCGAGTACCTGGAGTTTGTCCGCGCTGGCGCCGGTGCGCCGTTCTTCTGGACGGAGCGCGACGGCCGGTGGTTTTATCGCGGCATGTTTTCGGAGACCCCGCTACCTCTCGATTGCCCGGCCTATGTCACCCACCGCGAGGCCGAAGCCTACGCCCGGTGGCGGGGCAAGTCGCTCCCTACCGAGCCCCAGTTCCACCGCGCGGCCTGCCTTCCACCCGCCTCGGGCAACTTCGACTTTCGCCATTGGGACCCGATCCCGGTCAACGCTAACGACGTTGCCTCCCACGCCGCTCCCGCCCAGATGTTCGGCAATGGGTGGGAGTGGACCTCCAGCGTCTTCCAGCCCTTCCCGGGCTTCGAACGGTTCCCGTTCTACACCAACTACTCGGAGCCGTTCTTCGACGGCGAGCACTACGTCCTGAAGGGCGCGTCTCCGCGCACCGCGGCCTGTTTCCTGCGGACCTCTTTCCGCAATTGGTTCCGGCCGTCGTATCCCTATCTGTACTCTACCTTCCGGCTGGTTGAATCCTGATGTCCGCGCCGGCGCTCGACAACGACTTCGCGCGCGAGGTACGGGCGGGCCTCACGCGCGCCGGACAGAAGACCCTGCCCTGCAGCTATCTCTATGACGACGTCGGGTCGGCGCTCTTCGAAGCCATCACTTACCTGCCGGAATACGGCCTCACGCGCGCCGACGCCCGCGTGATCCAGGCGCACGCGGGGGACTTGATCGATTCCGTTGCACGGAGCGATTCCCTGCCGCCGAACCTCATCACCGCGGAGCTGGGCAGCGGCAGCGGCGCCAAGACGCGCGCCATCCTGGAGAGCCTCCGCGAGCGCCAGGCCGCGGTGTATTACCCCATCGACCTCTCCGCCACCGCACTGGAGAAGTGCGCGCAGGAGCTCGGTCCGCTGGCGACCGTTTTTCCGATGAGGGCCGCTTACCTGGACGGCCTCCGCGAAGTGGCCGAGCGCCGCGTGCCCGGCCAGACGCTCCTCGTGCTGTTCCTCGGAAGCACCATCGGCAATTTCGAAGCGGATCGGGCCGTCGACTTTCTCTATGCCATACGGCAGTGTCTCGAGGCCGGCGACGCCCTGCTGCTGGGCACCGATCTGGTCAAGCCCGTGGAACAGTTGCTGGCGGCGTACGACGACCCCACGGGCGTCACCGCCGCGTTCAACCTGAACCTGCTGGCCCGCATCAACCGCGAGTTGGACGCCGATTTCGATCTGCGCCAATTCGAGCACGTGGTGCAATACAGCCAGGAGGCGCAGCGGATCGAGATGCACCTGCGGTCGCGCATCCGCCAGATTGTCCGGATTCGTACAGCGCGGCTGGTGGTGGATTTCGCTCCCCACGAAACCATCTGGACGGAAGCCTGCCACAAGTTCCGGCCGGAGCAGATCTGCGTGATGGCGCGGGCCTCGGGCTTCCGCCTCTCCGCGCAATGGGTGGACGACGAGTGGCCGTTCGCCGAGAGCCTGCTGGTGGCGGCGTAGCCTTCTACAGATCGATGTCGCGCTTGGGCGGCTCGACGTCGGGGTTTTCCTTGGCCCGCTTGAACAGCTCGTCGAATTTCTTCTCCAGCACTTTGCCGTGCGACTTCTCGGCTTCAAATTGCTTTTGAAAGAGTTCCTCCCGCCGCGCGCCGGCGCCTTTGAGCTTGGCGACCTCCGCCGCCAGGTCCTCAATGGGCCGCGGCTTTTCTTTCACCGTATGCGCAATGATTGCACGCGTCTCCGGATCGATCTTGAGCAGCGCCTCGCAGCACGGGCACTCGACCTCAAACATACCTTTGGCCATAGATCTATCGTACAGCCCAGGAAGAGACGATTGTGAGGGATTTGGCGGATAGCTAGAAGGGTTTTGTGCGAGGTGACTGGTTAGGCGAGCGATTCAATCGGGGGTCAATCGTCTCTCCGTCGGGCTGTGTAATCTTAGTCACGCCCTACTCTAAGCAATCCTCTTACCAAATCGTAATCGCCTCTAAAATCGAATCCGTATGGCGCCAAAGAGCGGAACCGTGTACAGAAAATAGGCACGCGCGCGTAATTATTGCTGCGGTCCGAATTCCGCGGAACCGGGGGCGCCGGGGGCGTCACGGCTTGTCATGGAAATCTTGAATTCGATGGTATAGTACGTGTTTGTGACGCCGCAAGCCGAATCCGTCCTGGAATTGTTCCGCTCGACGGGCGCCTACCTCCAGGGGCACTTTCGGCTCACCTCGGGATTGCATAGCGCGGAGTATCTGCAATCCGCGCTGGTGCTGCAACATCCGGCCGCTGCGGAAAAGCTAGGACGGCTGTTGGCGCAGGAGTTGTGCAAGGTGGCCGGCGACAAGATCGGCCTGGTGGCCGCGCCCGCCCTCGGAGGCCTGATCATCGGCCACGAGGTGGCGCGCGCGCTGGGAACGCGCCTGATCTTCACCGAGCGCGATGCGGCAACCAAGAAAATGGCGCTGCGGAGAGGCTTCGTGGCCGGCCCTGGCGAGTCGGCGGTGGTGATTGAAGACGTCATCACGACGGGCGGCAGCACGATGGATGTCATCGAGATTCTCAGCGCGGCGGGCGCCCATGTGCTGGCGGTGGGTTCCATCATCGATCGCAGCGGCGGCCATGCCGATGTGGGCGTGGAGCGCGTGGCGCTGGCCACGCTCCAGGTAGCGGCGCATTACCCGGAAGCGTGCCCCCTGTGCCAGCTCGGTATTCCAGTGGAAAAGCCCGGCTCCCGCCCAGTCTGATGCGCCGCATCAAGATCAAGCTCGCCTACGACGGCAGCGCATTTCACGGTTGGCAGGTCCAGCCGGACTTGCCCACGATTCAAGGAGTGCTCGAGCAGATCGTCTCCGAAATCGAGGGGAAGGCGGTGCATGTCGCCGGATCGGGGCGCACCGATGCGGGGGTGCATGCGCTTGAGCAGGTAGCCGCTTTCAGCGTTTCGAACCCAATTCCGCTCCCCAACCTGCGCCGGGCCGTCAACCGCCTGCTGCCGCACTCCATCCGCGTCCTTTCCGCGGAAGAAGTCGATGCCGCGTTCCATCCGCGCTTCGATGCCCAGGCCAAAACGTACGAATACCGCATCCTGCGGGAGGAAGTCTGCAGCCCATTCGAGTGGCCCTACGTGCATCATTATCCATACCCGCTGGACGAGGACCGCATGGTCCGGCTGGCCGCGGCATTTGAAGGGGAGCACGATTTTACGGCCTTCGCGGCGGCGGACGATCGCGACGCCGAAGGAAAATCCAAGGTGCGGCGCGTGTTTTCTTCCGTGCTGGAAAGACCCACCGGGAGGCTGGTCTACCGCGTCCGCGGCAGCGGTTTCCTGAAGCACATGGTACGCAACATCGTGGGTACCCTCATCGAGGCGGGCAAAGGTAACATAGACGATCTGGCGACGCTGCCAGCGACGTGCGGGCCGACGGCGCCGGCCAAGGGACTGTTCCTGGTGAGCGTGGACTACCCGGCGTGACCGCGCACGACCTTCTGGCCACCCTGAAAGCACACGCCAACCCGGCAAATGTCGCGGGAATGGCGCGGTACGGCATCAATCCGAAGGGGACGCTGGGGGTGTCTATTCTCAATGCTGTTCACTTAACGGATTGAACACGGTATAACCGTTTTCCCTGACGGTCGGAGACGATTCCGTAGTTGCCCTCGGTCAACAAAGGTTTCCAGGATGTCCTGCTGGACGTTGTGGTAGTTGTGGTAGTTGTCGATGATCTCGGACATCCGGTCTCGCAGCCGGGGAAGGTTCTCGACGTCTTTGTTGACGCCATAATCGTACACGTTGTTGGTAGCAGGCTCGGTTCGCAGCAGGCGGTCGTCGCGAACGTACTGCTTGGCAAAGCCGTGCCCATAATGGCTGCGGATCACCGGGTTGGGCAGATCGAGGTCTTCGATCACGGTCTGCAGCTTGCCCTTGTACTGTTTGGTTACTTTGCGTCCGTAGATCATGGTGATTTTCTTGGGCTCTCCGATGTTTCGATTCAGGTCCAGCAGGCGTTGGGTAAGTTCGTCCACCGCGCCGCGGCGATGGAAGATGAGGTTGTCGCAATACTCGACCTGGGAGAAGAAAAGTCGATGCTGACACCCAGCCTGCCTGCGTTCCTTGTCGGTAATGAACGGGGTGAACGCTGCCAGCCATTTCTGGCCGCACTTCGACAGGTCCTGGGTGGCAAGCGAGTCGGCGAGTTCTTGCAGGCGCGCCGGATTGCCGCACTTCAGGAAGGCGTTGGTGCACTGCTGAAAATCGACACCCTCTTCCTGCATGCGAATCGCCAGCCAGTTGTGTTGGTTCAAGCATACCCGCGCTGAAAACGGGAAGTAGGGGCACATGCGCACGAACATCCGGCCCCAGTGCGGATCATTCAGGTAGAAGGTTAAATTAAACTGGTTCACCCAGCGTTGCTTGTACTCCAGGTGGGGGCTATCGTTGTCCCTGTCTCCGATAGCCACCAGAATGCGAGCCGGCTCCCGCGCTTTCAGGATCGCCACCACCTGGTTGGGTTTGGCATTTTCGAAATAGGGGTCCATGAACTTGTCCCGCCGACTGTCATCACCGGTGCCGTCGGAAGGTTCGAGAATCGGAGCGCCCCATTTCTCGGATCGGTTCTTCAGCCAGTACTGGAACTGATCGGCGATTTCCGTCAAGGTTCGCTTGGTCACCCTTTTCCCTTCGCGGTAGGCGTTGAAGAAACCAACTACGCGCTCGGGTTGCTGGAAGGGCTGAATCAATCCGTTGAGCAGAATGCGATCGAAGCAACGATAGCCGAAGCGGATGCTATCCTTGTGGTGTTCGATAAAGGCGTTCATGGAAACCTCCAGTGTGGTGAGATACCTGGAGCATACTCCCATG
>Ga0209517_10002077_pt1 | contig 29009 bp, 26 predicted proteins | sample PeaSoiMetSII2010_FD_187695 | JGI IMG/M metagenome (GOLD analysis project Ga0209517, IMG submission 187695) | Peat soil microbial communities from Weissenstadt, Germany - SII-2010 (SPAdes) (version 2) | ecosystem: Environmental > Terrestrial > Soil > Wetlands > Peat | place: Germany...
GAGCCGCGAAAGCGACGCTTCGAAAAACGCAGCGGGCTTCGATTTTGCCGCTCCATCGAGGCCGGCAGCCGCGATTTTGTTACGCGCGGGGCGGGCGGCGCCCGGCGGCGCGTCTGATGGAACTATATCGAACAGCAATGAAGGCACTCCCGCGTTAGCGAAATGTGCCGCGATACGGGCGCCCATTGTGCCCGCGCCGAGGACAGCAATCTTATGGATACGCTTCATAAAGGCGAACTCCTTATGATAAGAACGGTTTTCTTCAAATCAATGTGCAATTGGCGAACAATCAATCGGCGAAAAGGGACGACTCCCGGCGGCCAAAGCCGCCATTGCTTTTGGCACTCACGGTGCGGCAGCCGCGCCCCTTCAAAACAAAGTCAAAACCCGATTCTTCCGCAGTCTGCAAAGCCGCCTGTGTAGTGGGTTCTAACGGCATGGATAAAAAGCCATGCTCCTTCAAAGCTACCCGGGGAACCAGCTTAATCAGAGTTCCCCTACGGAAGTTTATCCACCACCCAGTCGTTCTTTCCAGTCTCGACCAGGATTATTTCGGAAAATCTGCGTTTGACATGGGAGGATCCTCGAGGCGTGACCAGCACGACCGGGAAACTGTAGCGGCCCTGATGCCCATGACCACGCGTGATCTCGAAGGCCCGGTCCCTGCCGCTAGAGAAAAACTGGTCCACTTTGTCGGCATTCTGCGAGTGGCGGAGACCATCGCTGAGCAGGACCATACCGGTTTCGAGGTCTCCCGTTTGCCATGCGTGGAGGAAATGGTTAGCGGCTGCCAGTGCAAACACGTAACCGGAGTCTAAGGGACCTTCCTCGGCAGAATGGCTGTGCGAGCGAGCCCAAACCTGCGCCGTGGGAAAAACCGCCAGTAGGAAAAGACATGCCATGAACTGGATCTTCACACTAGGGCTGTTGGTCATTCCTCGCCTTCGTTATTCCTCGCCAACGTTCCTCGCCAGTGATGATGTAACTCCTTACTCTACTGGAAAACAACCGGAACGCCAGTGTCGCGCCCTGTAAATTCTTGACATGAAGTATGCGTTCTCCTTTTGAGCGAAGCGAACGGCAGCCACAAGCTGAGCACCACCAGCCAGATGCTCTTGCCTTTGGTAGCCCGCAGCTCAATAAATCGTGTACCCGGGCGCCGGATTCCGCACATCGGGCTTTGATGCCATCAGCAGCAGCGCACCGATGCGCTTGAAGGCACGCAGATCGTCCAGGCTGTGAAATGAAGTTGTCTGGTAGTTTTCGGGCGTGGGCGTGTCGTCCGGAATTTGTGCATACTCCACATTTTCGAAAGCATGCTTCTTCAACAGTTCGACGTACTCTGCCGATGAACGAACATGCACCGGCACCTTCAACTTTGGCACCCATTGCAGCGAATACGGATTGTCTTTGTAGAGATTGATCAAAATGAACAGCCGTCCGTGCGGCGCCATGACGCGAAAAAGCTCGGCCAGCGCGCGTTCCTGATCCGGATAGTAATAGAACGACTCCACCGAGAGCACCTTGTCAAAAAAGTTTTCTTCCCACGGAATCTGCGCCGCGGATCCGACCACGAACATCACGTTGTCGAATTCTTTCGAAGCGGCTCGCGCCTGCCGGATCATCTCGTCGGAAATGTCGACGCCGACCACCTGCCCGAAACCCTGTGGCCCTTCGCCCGTCAGGCGCGCCAGCAAACGTGTCGCCCACCCCGATCCGCAGCCAAGATCGAGAACGCGCTCACCCGGACGCGGATCCATGCGCCGCATCGTTTTCTCGGTGATGTCGAGGTGATGGCGCTCCATCTTTGCGCCTTCGCCGTCATCGGCCCAGCGATTGAATTCGTGCTGCAGGCGCTCGTCGGGAGATTGGGGTTTGTCGGCACTCATGATCTTTCTCTAACGGCTGCGAGCTTCGGGCTACGAGCTACGAGCTGCGAGCGAACCATCCCAGCTTGCTCGAAGCCCGCAGCTCACTCGGTAATCTTGCGCAGTTCCTCAAAGAACGCCGGATACGACACTCCCGCCGCGTCGGCGCCGACAATCGTCGTCTCGCCTTCCGCTCGCAACGCGGCCACGGCGAACGCCATGGCAATTCTATGGTCGCCAAACGAATCCAGCTCGGCGCCATGCAGATGCTGGCCGCCAGGAATCCGCATTCCATCGGGGCGCTCTTCAACTTCCGCGCCCATCTTTCGCAGATTGGCAGCGACGGCGGCAATGCGATCCGACTCTTTCACGCGCAACTCTTTGGCATCGCGCACTTCGAGGCCGCCGTCGGTGTACGGCGCAACCGCCGCGAGCACCGGGATCTCGTCGATCAACGCCGCCGTATCGGCGCCGGCGATTGCAGCTCCCCTCCACATCGCGCCGCGCGCCTCAATCGAACCTACCAGTTCGCCGTGATGTTCTTCCAGATGCGCGACCGAAATCTTCAACCCCATCTGCACCAGGATATCGAGCAACCGCGCCCGCGTCGGATTCATCAAAATTCCGGGCAAGGTGATCTGCGATCCGGGAAACAGGGCTGCCGCGCAAAGGAAGAACGCGGCACTGGAAAGATCGCCGGGCACGTGCGCCTCAATTGCGCGCAGCCGCTGTCCGCCCACAATTCGCGATGCATTCCCTGCCCGCTCGACTTCCGCGCCAAAGGCCCGGAGCGCAATTTCGCCATGATCGCGTGTGCGCATGGGCTCCTCGACCACCGTCTCGCCTGCGGCAAAGAGTCCGGCAAAAAGCACGCACGATTTCACCTGCGCACTCGCAACTTCCGGCCGGTAGTGAATCGGCTTTAGAGGACCGCCGTGAATTTTCAGTGGCGGGCGTCCGCCTTCGCTCGACGAAATCTTGGCCCCCATCTCGGAAAGGGGCGTCATGATGCGCGCCATCGGCCGCCGCGAGAGCGATTCATCCCCGCACAACTCGCTGGTAAATGGCTGGCCGGCAAGAATTCCGCTCAGCATGCGCATGGTCGAGCCGGAGTTCCCGCAATCGAGGATCTCCAACGGAGCATTCAGCCGCGGCCCCACGCCATGCACCTCAATCGTTCCGTCGTTGTCGTTGTTTCGCCCGCGCTTCCACTCACATCCGAGTTTGCCGATGCAGTCGAGCGTGCTGGCGCAATCGCGTGCCGCTGAAAAATTCTGGAAACGGCTGGTGCCCTCCGCAATCGCCGCCAGCATGGCGTAGCGGTGCGAAATGGACTTGTCCCCTGGAATGCGAACGATTCCGCGCACCGCGCGCGCAGGGCGGACGACAACGTTCGAACTGGATACCATGAGTTCTAAATATAGTGGAGACTTAGCCAGTTTGGTGGGCAAACCTTCGTGCGGGGGGAAGCGCGGCGCCAGGGGAAATGACGCTATGCCGGCGGCATGGCTCGCACTCCTAAAAAATGCCGTCTTGTCGCAACGCCCTGTGACGATGATTAGTCGGCACGCTCAAGGTGGCGCGGAGTTGCACCAACGGAGAACATGAGAACCTTGGCTAGACGCTTTGGATTCTCCAATTCGTCACGACAGAAACTGCACACTGGTTTTCCATTGAGGTAATCAATACAGTCTTCGCATAGTAGCGAATAACATTTAGAGCAACCGATCGGCTTGGCGGTGGATTCGCAGAACTGGCACTCTTCATTGATTACTATCAGGTTGGTGTTTTGCCTCTCGTGTTTGCGGCGGGACTTTCGGCCTTCCGGCAGATGCGGTAGGAGTTCAAATGCCACGGGTGCTCTCCCCCTTTTGCACCATTGCAATCCAAACGGGGTAGGAAATCTGTGATCGGTGAACTATCCTTTTGTGAGATTTCGGGCTTCATGACTGACATGAATTCCGAGCGGACGGCCCCGGCCCGGCCTACTGCGCGCGCGCTCGCCCGGCGGCTTCCGCGAGGATTTCCCGCGGGACTTCCCGCAGCGTGACGTGAAATTCGAACATGGGCGTTTCCGTCCCGCGTCCCCACCGGGCCACTCCCCAATGCGCGCGGATGAACTTGATCTCCGGCCGCGCCGTCAGATTGAGCAGCAAGGGTATTTCCTCGCGATAAAACCTCTGCGGAAAGGCCGCGACCGGCTCGGCATCCCACGTGGCTCCATCCGCCGACCCGTGGATGCTGACATCGAGCGATTCCTGCTCGATGATGTTGGTGATGGCGAGCGTAAGCAGAAAAATCCGGCCCTTCGTCCCACTGATATCGAGCGCAGGTCCGTCTCCTTTGGCGTTGACTACGGTTTTTTCAGGAACCACGAAAGCTTCCATCATGACGCAGAGATTCTAGCAGAGCGGCAAGGCTGCAAGCGGTGACAAGCACGCCGCCACGCGCAGTTTTCGGAATGGGAATGACAAGGAGGAACTTCCCTGGCAGCGGCTGCGTAGCCGCAGCACCTGCGGAACTTCGCATATCATCAAAGCGCTGAGAGTGGGGTTTCACATCCTCTTGAAGAAACTCGACAAGGCGACCGTCGCAACCATGTTGGCCGGCCTGTGCACGTTTCTCAACGTCTACAGCACCCAGCCGTTGCTGCCGCTCTTGCGAGAGACATTTCATGCCTCCGAGTTAGAAGTCAGTCTCACCGTGAGTGCGACGATTTTTGCCACCGCTCTCGCCGCACCCATCATCGGCATGATTGCCGAGCGCCGCGGGCGCAAGAAAGTCATAGTGCCCTCGCTGTTCCTGCTGACCATTCCTACCGCCCTGGCGGCAACTTCCACCAGCCTCGGTGCGCTCATCTTCTGGCGTTTCGCCCAGGGCCTTTTCGTGCCCGGGGTCATCGCTGTCATGCTCGCCTACGTGAATGAGGAATGGGCCGGACGCGGCGTGGGCCGCGCCATGTCTTCGTATGTGACCGGAACCGTGATCGGCGGATTTCTTGGGCGCTTTATCTCCGGCGTCATCGCCACGCACTGGCAGTGGCGCTTCACCTTCTTGGTACTCGCCGCGCTCAACTTGATCGGCGCGCTTGTGGTCCGCGCCTGGCTTCCTCTGGCAAAGAATTTTGTGCCCGCCGAACACCTGCAGCAGGTTCGGGACCATGCCCAGGAACATCTGCGTAATCCGCGGCTGCTGGCCAATTTCGGCATGGGCGCTACCGCGCTCTTCGCGCTGGTAGGATGCTTTACCTACGCCAACTTCTACCTCGCCGCCGCACCTTTCCATCTGAACTCGGCACAACTGGGAAGCATTTTCTTTGTCTATCTGCTCGGAGTCGTCATCACACCCCAGGCAGGCCGGTTCCTCGATCACTTCGGCTTTCGCCACACCACCGTCCTCTACTGCGCCATGATGATCGCGGGACTGCTTTTTACCTTGGTCAAATCGCTGCCGGTCGTCATCGTCGGCCTCGCCATCTTTTCTTCGGGTGCTTTCGTGGCACAGGCGGCAGCCACGGTGCAGACGGGCGCCATCGCCGGGCGCGCGCGCTCCTCTGCCGCCGGACTCTACGTGGCGTTCTACTATCTCGGAGGAAGCGTGGGCGCCACGCTGACCGGCTTGTTCTGGCGTTGGAAAGGCTGGCCCGGCTGCGTCGCCGTGTTGGGAGGAGTTTCGTTGCTGAGTTTGTGGCTGGCACGCATCTGCAGCCGTCCCCGCGACCAACTCGACTCCACGGAAATCGAACTGGTCGGCGATTGAAATGCGGGGCTTCGCCCCATAGGCGCTAATTTAGGGAGTTTTGGGCTTGAGACGGCGCGCCAGCTTCCCAGAAGCCTGTTTCTGGATAGTTTCCGGTTAACCGACGATACTTCCATAACTCTGGGCCAAGCCCCGTTCAGGTCGTCTTGGATTGCCAGTTTGTTCGCCTGCGGCTACGCGAGCACCAGCTCATTTCTGGGCCAATAGCGAGCGTGCGTCTTGAAGTTCGGGCCGGTCTCCATCGGCATGCTGGCAGATGGCCAGGAGCTTGGCATAGTATGTTTTCGCCTTCTCTTGATCGCCCGAAAGCTTGGCCGCACGCGCGGCGCCGGCCAGCGCGTTGAAACGATTTGGGGCCGTGCGTAGCGTGGCTTCGAACTCGGTCATCGCTTGCGCCGGCTGTTTCAATTCCAGCAACATCTCGCCAAGCAGTTCGCGAGCTGGCAGGATGACCCCCGGAGTGACATTGTGCTTGTCCGTTCTGTCTTCGTGCTCGGCGGCAGCACGCATCTGCCTGAGAGCCTCTTCGCGCTTTCCTTCAGCGAGGGTTATCCAGGCAGCGGCGCTCTCGCGCTGGATGTCCACTTGGTCTGCCCAGTATTGGTCGTTGCCCTGGGTAAGCGTGTCCCGAAGCGATGCGAGCTGCCGTACGTCTTCCCGGGCAGCTTCAGTTTTGCCGGTACGTGAAGCGCCGAGGGCCCGTGCGAAGTGCAGATTCGCTTCGGTCCAGGCCCACCGCCCGCCGGGAAAGGTGTTTGGCGGCACGGTTAACGCAGCGGCTTCGTCCCAGCGATGTCGTTCTACAGCATAGCGCGCGGGCGAAGTACCCATGGCGTAGAGCCAGTTCATATATTGCGGATCGTCAGGACGGCCCGGTGGTGGCGCATCCAGTGCTCTTTTCGCCTCGCGATCCTGGCCCCCTTGTAGGTACGCGTAGATCAGGTAATCCTTCGCGTGCAGCTCGTTGCCGGGCGCATTGTTTTTCTGGGCCGAGGCTGCCGAAACGAGGTTGGAGTCAATGGACTCCTGCCATAAGCCGAGCCGGGTGAAAATGTGTGACGGCATGTGCAGCGCGTGTGGCGAGTCCGGCGCGATCTCGGCGTAACGTCGCGCCGCGTCCAAGGCCCTCGGCGCCAGCGGTGGATAGTCGTAGGCGTGGATGATGTAGTGGGCTATGCCGGGATGCTCTGGTTGTTCGACAAATAGCGGCTCAAGGATGGCGCCGGCCTTTTTCTGATTCACGTACGTCTTGTCCGTGGGTGGCGCAGTGGCGAGCAGTGCGAGCGCATGAAAAATGGCCGCTTCATGGTCGTCAGTGTAGCGCGCTTGCAGCTGGTCCATGGCTTTTTCATAAGCCAGCGCGCGAGTGCGGTGGTCGAGCTTGTCGGCGTCGGTGTAAAACGTCTGGATAGCGGCAATATAGTCCCGTTCCCGCTGCGTCTTGGCGCCGGCTAACTTTGCTTTTTCCGCAGCCGCCGCGCCCGCTTTCAGGTCAGCCGGTCCAGGCGCCTGCCAGATCGGATGGTAGTACGTCATGGCAATTCCCCAGTACGCCATGCCGCACGTGGGATCTTTTTGCGCTACAGCAGCGAAGGTATCGCTGGCTTTCTCGTACCAAAAGGAATGGAGCATCGCCACCGCGCTGCTGAATTGCGGCTGAACCGATGGTTCGCAGGAAACGGGGAAACTCACCTTGCCGAGTTTGCTCGGGTCGCCTGCGGGATGCTCATGTTGGGCAACCGCTGGTGGCACGAATGCGGCGCACACGCCCACAAGCAGCACCATGCAAATGAATGTGCTTCGCTTCATGCTGGTCTCCTTGGTCACTAATTAGGCTTGGAATGAAGACTGCGACTATGAAAAATCCTTGTGGATCATTCTGGGCCGCGACAGCAGCGAAGTCAAGTAAGGCATGAAGGCTGTCGCACACCCGGCGTTCGCAGTCGCGTATCCGCAGAGGTGTGACCTGGTCGCAAAGGATCATAGCGTGTTTTCGGGATTGCGCCCGAGTGACGGGCAAACGGGAAGTTACGTTCTCACGTTTTCACGCGGACTCCGACGACGTTGTCCCGAAGTCGGCTTCTGGGAAGTCAGGACTTATGGGCATCGCCCCGTCTCCACACGACCGATGGCGAGCGCAACCGGCTACTTCAACGCCGCGTCATCCAGAAACTGGCGCAGCACTGTCCCGACCAACTCAGCCTGTTCCCAAGGCGCGTAGTGTCCCGCTTTCGGGATCACCTTCAACTGGCTGCCCGCAATGTTCTGCCGCATAAGTTCGCCGTCGGCGACGGTTGAGAGCACATCTTCTTCTCCGATGGCGATCAGCGTGGGCACGTTGATAGCCTTCAAGTCCGCGACCGAGTCAGGCCGCTCCGCCATGCCGCGCTGCACTTGGCTGATGCCTTCTACGGACATTTTGCGCATCATGGCGCGCGCTCCGTCGACTAGATCCGGACGCGCGGCCACCGTCGTCGGCCCCATCAGCTTCGGAATCATGGCCTCGATAAAGGGCTCGGTTCCCTGCTCCAGGACGGCGTCTGCGGCCTTCAAACGATTCGCTCGGGCCTCCGCGTTATCGGCCTGAGGGCGTGTGTCACAGAGCACGAGCGAAATCATCCGCGCGCGAAAGCGGCGCCAGAATTCAAATAGTACGTATCCGCCGATCGAACATCCGATGAACGCGGCTTTGCCGATTCCGGCTGCATCGAGCACGCGGGCAACATCGCCGGCGTGCTTCTGCATGAGGGCAGGCCCTTCGCCAATCTCCGAATCACCGTGCCCGCGCAGATCGGGGAGAATCAGCCGGTAGCGCGACTCGAGCGCCGCGGCCACCGGATACCAGAATTCGTGATCGCAGGGAAAAGGATGGAGAAGAACGACCGGCGGGCCGTCCCCACGAACTTCATAGAAGATCTCGGCGCCGTCGCTGCGCAGGCTTTCCATGGGAGGAGATTATATGTCGAACAAGGAGCAGGTCTGGTGGAGAGCCGGACGTCCCCGCCCGGCCGCCGAACTGCTTGACCCTTCGACTTTCCCCTCGGTTTCGCTCGGGGCTTCGGCAAAACGGGCAGGCTCGCGAGACGCCCGTCGCTCCATCGCTCGACTCGGGGCTAGCTCGTTACCGGCTGTTGCGAGGCTGCAGCTGGTAATAGAAGCGGTTCTTCTGGAATGATGATCCATCCGAGTACGTAGGCCACGAGGCCCGGGAAGATTCCGCAGGCGAGCGTGATGAAGAACCAGAGGATGCGTACCAGCGACACGTCGAGATCGAGATAATCAGCCAGCCCTGAACAAACGCCTGCGATCTTTCTGTCATAGCGCAAGCGCATCAGTTTCTTCGGCGTGGGCGGAATCCCCACCACGTTGCCGCAGTAGGAGCAAAAGCGACCGTCCTCGGCGATGGCCTTGCCGCAAGCATTGCAGTACATGGGTATGCCTCCCTTGAATAGGATACGACGATTGCGGGGAAAATGTTCCGAGAACCGCTTTTCGCTTTTGGCTTTGGCTTTTCGCCTTTCGCTCTTGGCTTTTAGCTAAAGGCTAAGAGCTAATGGCTAAAAGCTGCCCCTCTACTCCCGGTACGCGTCTTTCATTCTTTTCCGAGCCTTGTCGGCTTCGGCATTGCCCGAATTTGTGGCCACCACGGCCTCGTATTTCTTCACCGCCAGGTCCCGCTTCTGGAGCTGGTCATACATCTCACCCGCTCCCAGATTCGCTTTCTGCAGCAATTCCGGATCGGCGTCCGTGACCTCACCCACGAGCTCGTATGCCGCAGCCGCAGCCGGATATTTTTTCTCGCTGCGGAGCAGGTCGCCCAGTCCGAGCGCCGCAATTTCGTAATGCAGATTGTATTTTCCTTCGCGACCGTTCTGCCACACCCGGCGGTACTGCTCCTCGGCTTCGGCAGTCTTGCCGGAGACCCGGAGCAGGTTCGCCTCCTCGAGCGGCAGAAGATAGTTGCGCGGAAACCGCGGACCGAGCGCGCCTGTGATCTGCAAAGCCTCGCCGTAGCGGTGTTCCCGGCGCAGGAAGACCATGAGCACGGCTCCTGCGTCCACGCTGGTTTCGCCGTTGGCGCGGTAGGCATCGTTCAGATACTGAAGTCCCTTTTCCTTATCTCCGCTCAAGCCGACGAGCGCGACGGCGATCTTGACCGCCAGCGACAGGTTCCCCATCACGTAGTTGTGGGCTCCCACCACCAGCTTGGCGTCCGTGTACTTCGGATCCAACTCGAGAACCCGTTCGTGATCGTGGCGCGCGCCCACCGCATTGCGCAGAGCGGAAAACCAGGCGCGCTCGATGAGGGCGGTGTAAAGCGCGAACTGTCCGCGGGTGACGCCGCGGGCATAGAGCATATCGACGTTGTTCGGATTGCCCGCGAGTTCGGCGTTTTCCAGTTTCTCGGCTTGCTCCACCAGTTGCTTGATGCGTTGCTTCTGCGCCGGATCGGCGGGACGGTGCGCCTTCCCTATAAAATTGTCGTTCGAATAATCCCCAGTATTCATCGCGCCCATGCGATACAGCTCCCGCATCTGAATCGCGGAGAGCAGATGATTCACGGCAAACGGATCGTTCTGGTGACGCGCCAGGATCCTCTCGAAATCCTGAATCGCCGCGTCGTAGTCGAGGTTGTAGTAGTGCTCGAAAGCCGCCTGGTTCAGCGGGTCGGGAGGACGAAAATCGGCGGGATGGAAATCAGCGGGACGAAGCGTCGCGGGGTCCGCTGCAAGACACGCTTGGGCAAGGACCAGCAGCATGATGGCGGTCAAAGCGGGGCGATGCCAGGAGAGGAAGAAAAGCACGCTTGTTCAGTTTAACAGTTCTCAGTTCTCAGTTCTCAGTCAAGACAGGTCGGCTCTCCACTGAGAACTGAGAACCGGGACCGAGAACCTCGAACTTGCAGCCAGGAGCTGACAGCTGTCGAGGAACCACACCGTGTCCGTCCTCAACCCGGCCAAAGTTGTTGTCGCCGTGGGAGAACCGAGCGCCTCGCCTAGGCTGGACGGGCGAGACTCCCGTCGCTCGTCGCTCCACGCAAAATGGGAAATTCGGGCTTGGATAGCGTAATTCTTGCCTGCGGATCGGTCCCCCTCCCCCGTGGCTCACCCATAAGTGTCGTCCCTGCAATAACTTGCTTTGGTGATTCGCTTGCGGTCCGAAAAGAGTCAAAAAAGAGAGCGCGTTTATGGCGGAAGCAGCCGATCAGACTCAACATGAATTTTGGCGGGCGCCCCTGCCGGCGTCCAAGGCTGTCGCCAAACGGGCAAGAAGCGACGAACGAAGCGCAACCTGCCGTTGCGGAGCTGAGTTCATCGTCAGCTCACAGTACTGTCATGTTTGTGGCGCCAGCCGTCCCGATCTGGGCGTTAGCGTTGCGCGCACCCTCCAAATCCCTGGTGTGGGTGAACTCACCTCGCTCGGTGAGCGGCTCGGGCTCACGACGTCTGCCACCATCGCTTTTCTGGTTGGTGTACTCTGCGGGGTGGGAGCGCTGGCTGTGAGCGTGTGCTTCAGCGCCCGGACCGTACTCGACTGGCAGGCAATCCAATTGTGGCGGATCGAGTGGCTGCTCGCCGCGATCGCTGCTTTTGTCGCCGGGTGCCTGTTTCAGAGATAGCTGTCAGCTCTCAGCTATCAGCTCTCAATTCTTCGCTTCTCCGCGGCGACTTCCAGCGAACCACCTTCTGTGAAACGCGGCTTGCCGCGTCTCTACGTCAATAGATGCCCCCACTTCGCGAGCTCAGTTCCGCGAATGGGCTTGCTCCCGCTCCGACACTCCCGCGCTCTGTCGCCGTTGCTGACCCATGCGATAGAGGTGATGCAACGGCCCCACTCCGTGGCCCAGCGGATGGGCGTTCGCAATCGCGGCCGAGACATACGCTTTGGATAGAAGAACCGCCTCGGGCAGTCCGCGGCCATTGGCCAGGTGGCAGGCCAGCGCGGTGGCGAACGCGCATCCGGTGCCGTGGGTGGAATTCGAACGCTGACGGTCAGCCTTGAAGACTTCCTGTTGGGCGCCTTGGGCGGTAGTGAAGCTGAGGAGATCGATCGCCTTCTCCAGGTGACCTCCGGTGATCACCACATTCGCCGCTCCCAGCGAGTGCAGACGAGCGGCCGCCCCGCGCATCTGGTCGAGATTCGTGACCGCCATCCCGGTCAAGACGCTGGCTTCGTCAAGGTTCGGCGTAACTAATTCCGCCACGGGAACCAGCCTCTCGATCAATAGCCGGATCCCAGCTGCATCCAGCAAATCAGCTCCGGAACTCGACTTCAGAATTGGATCCAGTACGACATGAGGCAGCCTGGCTTTTCCCGTAAAAGCCTGGCCCAGAAAATCTGCGACCACCGCGACCACCCGCTCATTGCCCAGCATGCCGATGTGGACGGCTTCTATTGCGAAGTCTGAAGCCAGCTCCTGCAGGGTCTCAGCGATGATCTTGGGATCGACGCCCTCGACCCGCCGCACTCCCCGCGTCGACTGAATCGTTAAGGCTGTAATGCAGGAAATGCCGAAGCATTCATGGGCGGCGATCGTCTTGATGTCGGCGGTAATCCCAGCGCCCGAGGACGGATCAAACCCGGCAATCGTCAACACCACAGGTGGGCTCGCAGCCATGCTGCCACTTTAAACCCAAAGTTCAAGCAGGGGAACAACACTTCTCTGTTTTGCTCGGTCAGACTCGCGCAAATGGGAACGCCATTCCCTGCCGTGAATTGAGCCGTTCGGCTTACTGACTAGCCCTCAAACTTCAATGTATCTGATTGATTATAAGACATTTATAAATATAAAATCGTAAGTGCAACATTCCATTATAAGTTGCAAGATTCTGCGCGGTTCGTAACTTGCCTAGTTACCGGCAGGTTATCAGCTCGCAATGACTGGTTTCAATGACATACGAAGATAAATCCATATTTTTCATTCGCCAAGTGATTGATTAAGTACCACTTAGTAATCGTTTGGATATTTTTTCCGATTGACACCCCTTGGCCGGCCCGGTAGCATCGTCGAATCATCAACGAAAGGAGCGTAGGACCAAAAAACGACTTTCCACAATGGGAGGTAACTGAATGCGACGACGTTTAGCCGAAGGTTTGGCGGTGCTTTTATCGATCGCCAGTCTGGGGGCAGGAGCCGCATCCGGGCCAAGCAGCCTGGAAGCCGCCAAGGTCACACAGCCGCTGGTCATTGAGACCAGAGGGCACAAAACACGAAAACCAAACAGCCCGAAGTCGAAGCCCTATCAAGTAGGCACCGCGTCCTGGTATGGAGAACCGTTCCAGGGCAAGCAGACGGCCAGCGGAGAACCCTTCGACAAGCGCGATTTCACGGCCGCTCACCCCAGCCTTCCGCTGGGCACGTTGGTCAAAATAACCAACCTGAGGAATGGCAAGGCCGTGGTGGTTCGCATCAATGACCGGGGTCCCGTAGTGGACGGCCGGATCATCGATGTTTCCGACAGCGCTGCGCTGGCGCTGGGCTTCAGAGAGCGCGGAGTGCAGAAGGTCCGCTTGGAACTCTACCAATCCGCGAATTACCGGCCAACGAATCACGGGCCAACGAATTATCAGCCAACGACAGTGGCGCTGCTGCAACCGGTAGCCAAGCTCAACTAAACCCGATAGACTCGGGACGATAGTTGAGAGTATGGATCCGCGCCAGCGTCTCATCGTTGCCTTGGATGTATCTACCGCCGCGGCCGCCCGGAAGATCGTGGCGGCCGTCGGCGACTCTGCCCACGCGTACAAGGTCGGCATGCAGCTCTACACGGCCGAAGGGCCTTCCATTGTCCGCGAACTGGTTGGTTCGGGCCACCGCGTCTTTCTCGACCTCAAGTATCACGACATTCCGAACACTGTAGAAGCGGCCGTCCGGGAGGCGGCCCAGCTGGGCGTGAGCATGCTGACGGTGCACGCCTGCGGGGGCGGCAAGATGTTGCGAGCTGCCGTCGACGCCGCGCAAGCGGCCAACCCCAAGTTGATCGTCCTGGCGGTCACGGTGCTGACCAGCCTGGACGACGACGAACTGGGCAAGATTGGCCTGCGCGGAGGAGTGCTCGACCAAGTCCTAAGGCTGGCCGCCCTGGCGCTCTCGAACGGATGTCAGGGCGTGGTGGCTTCGGCGCAGGAGGCCGAAGCTCTGCGCGAGAAGTTTGGCCACGATTTCGCCATTGTGACGCCCGGAGTGCGCCTTGCTGGCACTGGACCCGACGATCAGGCGCGTATCGTCACTCCCGCGGAAGCGATTGCCGCCGGAGCCTCGCACATCGTGGTAGGGCGCCCGATCACGGAAGCCTCCGACCCGGCGGCCGAAGCGCGGGCGATTCTGGGACAAATTGGGTAGGGCAGTACCCAGTAATCAGTACCCAGTACCCAGAAGAAACAAAAAAGCGCGACGACTCGCCGTGCGCCTCTTCTATCCGTGGTGTCTCCAGTCTTAACTGGGTACTGGTTACTGGCAACTGGGTACTGCCCCTCACAGTTTTTCAAAAAACTCGCAGCCCGAGCACGAAATATAGATTCCACCGGGCACTCCGCGCTCGCGATCTTTCATGCGTTTGACGATGCGGGTTTCCTTGCCGCACTTGGGACATGCGGTCGATTTCGCGGTATCCATGACCTTTTTCCGGTCGGCTGTTTTTGCAATTTTCGCCATTCAGTCTCTCCTGACAGGAATGTGCCGCCAGCCCAAAGGCCGCGGTTCTACCTGGTAGTTGGGGAGTATCGTCGTTGGATTATAACGAACGCCGGCCCATCTCGAATCGGCGCGGCAGGATCAACCCGCGCGGAAGCGATGCACTGTACTCGCCTAGAGAATCTTACACGAAGTTAGCTTTCAGCTGTCAGCTCTCAGTCGAGTTAATATTGGACCGAGCCGCTGTCCTCCCGCAAATCTTTAACGCAGAGGACGCGGAGAACTACGCAGAGGTTCTTAGCCTTCTCTTCTCCGCGAGCTCTGCGGTGCTCTTCGCGTCCTCTGTGTTAAAGGTTCTTGGTAGCTGGTAGCTCGAAACCGGGGTGTGACCGGGATCACTCCCGGGCGTATGATCATTGGGTTATCCTGTAGCGAAAGAGGCCTCATGAGCTGGCTCCAGAATAAATTCGAAAAGAATTTCATGATCACGACGGTGGACTACGTCTTCAACTGGGCGCGCAAGTCGGCGCTCTGGCCGATGACGTTTGGGCTGGCGTGCTGCGCCATCGAGATGATTGCGTCTTCCACCGCGCGCTTCGATATCGCGCGTTTTGGGTCGGAGGTGTTTCGGCCCAGCCCGCGGCAGTCGGATCTGATGATCGTCTCCGGCACGGTCACGCTGAAGATGGCGCCGGTGTTGAAGAGGATTTACGACCAGATGCCCGAGCCGAAGTGGGTGATTTCGATGGGCGCGTGCTCGTCGGTGGGCGGACCGTTCAATACCTATGCCGTGCTGCAGGGCGTGGACCGCATTGTGCCGGTGGATGTTTACGTGATCGGATGCCCGCCGCGTCCGGAGAATCTGTTTTACGCGCTGCTCAAGCTGCAGGACAAGATCGACACCATGACGCTCGCCAAGCGCCCCACCGAAGTGCGGCTCGAAGAGCGGATGATGGAGGATTTCAAGCGCCAGGTAATGGTGGCGCAGACGATGCAGCCGAAGTAGCTGTCAGCCGTCAGCTCTCAGCCGTCAGTGCCAATCGTGTGGGGACGGGGCTTGGCCCCGTCCTGCATGATCTTGCCCCATCCGGACGGGGCAGAGCCCCGTCACCACACGAGCGAAGCTCGGCAGGGTTTCGCCGGCATCACACAGGACCCATGGGTAACTTCATCAAGATCGCTTCGCAATCGGATCTTCCCCCCAACAACGAAGCCAAAGAATTCCCCTGCGGCAACAAGACCATCTGCGTCGCCAACGTGAACGGGGAGATCAGCGCCATGGATAACGTCTGCCTCCATCGCGGAGGCCCGATCGGCCAAGGCGTGATCTCAGGAGGAAAGGTTGTTTGCCCGTGGCATGGTTGGGCATGGGATCCGAAAACGGGGGAGGCCGGTCCGCCGGGGGCGAAGGTGGCCGTGTATCCGGTGAAGATTGAGGGCGGCGATGTGCTGATTGAGTTGTGAGTACGAGCCCGGACAGGGCCGACCTAGCGCTTTAGCTGGACTACGTAGGCTTTTTCGCTGTGCGATTTGCGGGCCGTGCCTTCGACGAATTTAAGAAATTCCCGCAGGTGTTCCTTTTCCGACAGTTCCGCCTCGGAGAATTTCACCCGCACGCCAAACGCCCGCGCGCTGCGGGTTGCGATTCCGCTGATGATGACGCCTTTCACCCAGATCTTGCCGTTTGCCACCCACAAGCCGATCTCCAGCGCCTTGCCCGCCGGCACGGCGCTGGCGGTCTCGACCAGGCAGCCTCCGCGGCTCACATTCGCCAGATTGCCCCAGACCGGCTCTTCTATACCCTCAACGTGAATTTCCACCGCCACATAGCACTTGATGCGCTGAAAATGGCGGCGATCCGAGTCCAATTGCGATGTGAATAATTCCGGTTCGAACGGGGGCGTTTCATCCACTGGTTCGGGATGGGGAAGCGCGACGGGCGGCGCCGGCGCCGCAGCAACGGCTACATTCTTCTGTGCCTCGCGGGCTTTGACGGCCGCGTCTTTGATCTCGCGCATCGAGCGCAGCAGCGCCGCTTCGCGCTGTTCCGGACGCACCTCGCGGTACGTCTGAAGCAGTTTTCCGAGGTGGCTGACCAGGTCGGGATCGGTGAGCAAGCGCGTCCAGTCAGATCCTTTGGGTGCTTTCTTCTCTTCGCTCATACGTAGGACTTCCTCGCAGCTTTCCGTCGCAGGGAAGTGCTTGACTTTCATAGACTGAACTTTAGGTCGGGCTCACACAAGATGACCAAGGTCACTATCGCCAGGGGGAGCGCACCTGCAAAAAATGGGGGGGCGAGCTCCATCTGAGGCAACAATTTGTATCGGATCTCCACCAAAAAAGAGTCGAAAAGACTATCATTTTCGTTTCGGTAAGGAGATAACCCAGGTTCCATGGCTTCCGCACATCGTCCCACCCGTCAATCGCGGTGTTATCGTGCATTCCTTTTGCTGGACGTTTTTCTGATCGTGTCAATCGTCGTCTTCCCACAGGCGCTTTTTGCCCAAAGTTCGACTTCCGATTCGACGGAGAGTTCGACGGGCGGGGCCATGCAGATTCAAACCCCGCAGTTTCAAAACTCACAAGTTCAAACCTCGGCACAGAATCCAGTCTTTGGCAGTGTGCCGGAGGCCAAGCCTACCCCCGGCGTCCTGCCGCTGACCTTCAGCGAGGCCATTGAGCGGGCTTTGCGCCAGAACCTGGCTGGTCTTTTATCGGAATACAACACCATCGAGGCCCGGGGACAGAAATGGCAACGACTCAGCGACCTGCTTCCGAACGTCAGCGCGGATGTGCAAGAAGCCGTAGAAAAGACGAGCCTGGAAGCGCAAGGACTTCGCGGCCGGCTGTTTCCTGGTCTTACTCTTCCTCGCGTCATCGGGCCTTTCTCCTATTTTGATATGCGGGCCTCGGCGACCGAGCGCGTGTTCGACTGGAAGGCAATCCAGAAATACCGTTCTTCCGTGATCGGCGAAAGCGTGGCCCGGTTCAATCTGAAGGACGCGCGCGATCTGGTCGTGCTCGCGACCGGCAACGCTTACCTGCAGGCGATTGCTGGAGCAGCCCGCGTGGAAACCGCGCAAGCGCAGGTGGAGACGGCGAAGGCGCTGTACGACAAAGCGGTCGCGCAACAGCAGGCCGGAGTCGCTCCGGCGATCGACACCCTGCGGGCCCAGGTCGAATACCAGACGCGCCAACAGCAACTGATCGCAGCCGCGAACGATTTTGCCAAGCAGAAAATCTCGCTGGCACGTGTGATTGGACTCGCGTCCGGCCAGGAATTCGAATTGGCCGACAAAGCTCCTTACCAGGTTTTTCCCATCCCCGATCTTGAAACCAGCTTGCAGCGCGCGTATTCTCTGCGCTCCGATTACAAAGCGGCACGTGATCGCCTGGTCGCGGCGCAATTGGAGCGGAGCGCAGCCACCGCGGGGTATTTTCCGACCCTCAATCTGGCGGGGAATTACGGCGAAATCGGCGCAGTTCCCGGCGATGTGTTGCCTACGTACCAGGTCTTCGGTATGTTGAACATTCCGATTTTCCAGGGGGGCAAAGTCCATGGCGATGTTCTGAAGGCCGAAGCCAGCCTGCGGCAGGCGCAGGCGCAGATGGCGGACGTTCGCGCCCAGATTGATCAGGATATCCGCAACGCGCTGCTCGACCTCAAGTCGTCGGGCGATCAAGTGGAAGTCGCCCAGAGTTCCGTGAATCTCGCCGAGCAGGCACTCACCCAATCGCGCGATCGTTTCTCCGCCGGAGTCACCGACAACCTCGAAGTGGTGCAGGCGCAGGAAGCGGTGGCGTCTGCGCACGAGAGTTTGATCTCGAGCCTCTACTTTCACAACCTGGCCAAGGTTTCCTTTGCCCGCGCCCTGGGACGCGCCGAAGAGGGCGTTCGCGAATACTTGAAAGGGAAGTAGCCAATGGAAGAAAGCAGCAGCGTTGTAGCCGAGCCCAAACCGCAAGCGGAAGCGAGTGCGCCGAAGTCCCCGGCCTCGCTGGACAGCGAAGCGCGCTATCAGCGGCGAAGAGCGTTTTTGAGCAGCCCGCGCACGAAGTGGGGGTTCATTCTCGCCGGCCTCGTGATTCTGATCGCCGTTTTCTTGCTGTGGCGCTACCTCGCAAGCTACGAATCCACCGATGACGCGCAGATTGACGGACACGTGAATTCGGTGAGCGCGCGCATCAGCGGCTATGTGCTGAAACTCAATGTGGAAGACAACCAGTACGTGGAAAAGGGAACGGTGCTGGTGGACATCGACCCTGCCGACCTCGAAGGCGCGGTGGCGGAGGCGCGCGCTCAATACGCCGACGCGCAGGCGCAGGCTTCCGCTGCCGGCATCAACGTCCCGATCACCGATGTCACCACGTCAAGCCAGGTCAGCGGCGCCCAGGGAGGTGTCTCCGGTGCGCAGGCTGGTATCTCGGCTGCCCGCGAGCAGTTTGAAGCAGCCAAGTCGCAGGTCGCGGAAGCGGACGCCAATAACACCAAAGCGCAGAATGATCTTCTCCGCTACAAGCAGCTGATCGACAAGCAGGAAATCTCGCAACAGCAGTACGATCAAGCCGTCGACAGCGCTCAAGCCGCTGCCGCAACCCTGCATGCGGCGCGCGCCAATGCCGACGCTTACGCGGCACAGATCAAACAGGCGCAGAGCAAACTGGAGCAGGCCGACGCCGATCTTCGCACCGCCGGCAACCGGACGCACATGATGCGAATGATCAACGCCCGCTCCCAGTCGGCGCAGGCCATTGCCCAGCAGAAGAAGGTTGCATTAGAGCAGGCGGAACTGAACCTCTCGTACACGAAAATCATGGCGCCGGTCAGCGGAGTCGTCAGCAACCGCACCGTAGAGGTCGGTCAAAACGTGCAGCCCGGCCAGGAGATGATGAAGGTCATTCCGCTCGGTGAAGGCGACCTCTGGGTCACGGCGAACTTCAAGGAGACGCAGCTTAAGAGGATGAAACCCGGTTTGCCGGCTGAAATCGCGGTGGATGCGAACGGCAAGACCTACAAGGGGCATGTCGATTCCATCGCCGGCGCCAGCGGTGCGCGCTTCAGCCTGCTCCCTCCCGAAAACGCCACCGGCAACTACGTCAAAGTGGTGCAACGCATACCGGTCAAGATCGTGTTCGAAACGGGCGCGATCAAGAGCCATGAACTTCGCCCGGGGATGTCGGTGATGCCGAAGGTCTGGATTAAATAGCTACGAGCCGCGAGCTGCGAGCTTCGAGCAACCGATTCGCGTTCGCTCGCAGCCCGTAGCTCGAAGCAGAGGTTGAGAAAACAATGGGCGCTGCTGCGATTACCATGAATGATGCCGCCGCGTGGCGTCCGGCAGTCAATCCGTGGATCATCGCTCTCACGGTGACGCTGGCCACGTTCATGGAAGTGCTGGATACCAGCATCGCCAACGTGGCGTTGCCGCATATCGCCGGCAGCCTTTCCGCGGGTCAGGACGAGAGCACCTGGGTGCTTACGTCTTATCTCGTCTCCAACGCCATCGTCCTGCCGCTGAGCGGCTGGCTGTCTTCGATCGTCGGACGCAAGAATTTTTACATGGGTTGTGTCGCGCTCTTCACGATCAGTTCGTTTCTGTGCGGGCTCGCGCCCAATCTCGGCATGCTCATCTTCTTCCGCGTCCTTCAAGGTGTGGGTGGCGGAGGCTTGCAACCGAGCGAGCAGGCCATCCTCGCCGATACCTTTCCTCCGGCCAAGCGCGGCATGGCATTCGCTGTCTATGGCATCGCGGTGGTGATGGCTCCGGCCATCGGTCCTACGCTCGGCGGTTATATCACCGACAATTTCACCTGGCGCTGGATTTTCTTCATCAATATCCCGGTCGGCATTATCTCGCTTTTGCTGACGTCACGGCTCATCCAGGATCCTCCCTACTTCAAGCGCCGCCAATTGAAAGAAACCCGGATCGACTACACCGGGCTAGGGTTCGTCGCGCTCGGACTGGGAACACTGCAAGTGGTCCTCGACAAAGGACAACGCGAAGACTGGTTCGAATCGCACTTCATCGTATGGCTGAGCGTGATCTCCGCCATGTCGCTGATCTTTGTCATCTTCTGGGAGTGGCAGCACAAAGACCCCATCATCGACCTGCATTTGTTTCGCGTGCGCAGCTTCGCCACCGCGAACTTCCTCATGTTCATGCTCGGGTTTGCCCTGCTGGGCAGCACCCTGCTATTGCCGCTGTTCATGCAGACAATGCTCGGTTACACTGCCGAGCGGTCCGGGTTGGCTCTCATGCCGGGCGGTTTCGCGATTATGCTGGCCATGCCTTTGGTGGGGTTTCTGCTTTCGCGCTACAGCCCGCGGTATCTGTTGCTGTTCGGTTTGTCGATGCTCTCGTTTTCGCTGTTTCATATGACAAGGTTCGATCTGGATGTGGATTTCCACACGGTGATGGTGGCGCGCGTCTATCAGGCGGTGGGAATGGCTTTCCTGTTCGTGCCCATTAACACCGCCGCGTACGCGTTTCTGCCGCGCGACAAGAACAATGCCGCGTCCGGTTTGATGAACCTCGCCAGGAACATTGGCGGCAGCGTCGGAATTTCTTTTGTCACCACCGGCCTGGCTCGCCGCGCGCAGTTTCATCAGGGGCAACTGGTGGAGAAGTTGAGCGCCGCCAATCCGCAGTTTCAGTCAGTGCTGCGCGGGATGACGAGCGTTTTTTCGGGGGGCGGCTTCGGGCCCGGTTCCGGGGGTAGTTCCGCGCTGCAGCATGCCTACGCGATGATGCAGGCGAATGTGATCCGGCAGGCGACCATGCTGGCGTACATTGATAATTTCTGGGTGCTCGGAATCGCGATCCTTTGTTTAATCCCTTGTGTGTTCCTGATCAAGAAGTCGAAGCCGGGAGGCGCGATCGTGGCTCACTAGTGGAGAACCGGACGTCAGTGGAGAGCCGGCGTCTCCGCCCGGCTGGCGGGCGAGACGCCCGTCCTCCACGGTATGACTGAAAGGAGGTTCGCGATGTTTCGCATCGTTACTCTGGAACGCGAATTTGGCTGCGGCGGAGGAGCCATTGCCGGCGAACTGGCCCGCCGGCTGGGGTGGAAGCTCTGGGACCAGCAACTGACCAGCGAGATTGCCCAGCGCGCGCAGGTGCCGGAATCTGCCGTGGCCATGTGCGATGAGCGGGTCGACAGCCGCCTCTACCGTTTCGCGAAAGCCTTCTGGCGGGGTAGTTACGAACGCAGCATGCCGCTGGCTGCCTCTCAGGCGTTTGATACGGATCGCATGATGGCCATGGCGGGAGAGATCATGCTTCACATCGCCGCCGAGGGTAATGCGGTCGTCGTGGGCCGTGGTTCCCCGTTTCTGCTGCGCGAGCGCGAGGATACTTTTAGCGTCTTCACCTATGCTCCGCACGACGAAAAAATTCGCCGCCTGCTAGCCATGGGTAGGAGCCGGGAAGAGGCAGAAGACTTGGTGGAGAACGTGGACAAGGAGCGGATAGCCTACATCAAACACTACTTCAATAACGAATGGCCGACGCGCAGCCTCTATCACCTGATGATCAATACGGCAGTCGGGGACGAGAACGTAGTCGCCACGATTCTGAACAGCATGCAGACGTTCGCAGCTCATCCTGGCGAGATCGCCGTCCGTGGCCTTCGCTGAAGCGCGGGAGGTCCAGCGGCTCAGTTCCAAGCGACGGGATCGCCGGACTCGCCCAGCGCGCCGACGTTACGCGCCGGCGTTTCGCCCTGCCGTTATAAGATAGGCGCAAAGGATGGAGTCAACTCCGCCAGTGGCAGCTTCTGATTCGTATCCCCCGGTGCAGGAGGAAGTAGCGCGGCTCGCCGGCTCGTCGCAGGTGCGCGCCGCATTCGACCAGTTCCGCTCGCAAGAATCGCAGTTTGCGCACTGGCAGTTGGAGGCGACGAAAGTTGCCGCTCCTCCATTCGGCGAGGCCGCGCGCGGCGCCTGGCTGGCCGATCGTTTTCGCGAGCTCGGTCTCACCGACGTGCAGGTGGATGAGGTCGGCAACGTATTCGGCGTTCGTCCCGGCTGCGGCAGCCGTTTCGTGGCGCTCAGCGCGCATATTGATACGGTGTTTCCGGCCGCGACGCCGTTGAACATCCGGCAGGAGGCCAGCCGCTTGTATGGCCCGGGTGTCTCCGACAACGGCGCGGGCATTGCGGCGATGCTGGCCGTGGCCAGTGTATGCGGCAGCGCGCGCATCTCGCATGCGCTGCCCTTTGTGTTCATCGGGAACGTCGGGGAAGAAGGCGAAGGCGATCTGCGGGGCATGCGGCACGTTTTCGCGACGCCGCGCTGGCGAGACGCGATTGCCTACAGCGTGATTGTCGATGGTGCCGGATCGGACACTATGGTGGCGGAGGCCTTGGGCAGCCGCCGGTTTGAGGTGATCGTGCGCGGACCGGGTGGTCACTCCTGGAGCGACTTCGGCGCGCCCAACCCGATTATTGCGCTCTCCCGTGCGATCGAGGTCTTCCGTCAAACGCCCGTGCTGGCGGCGCCGAAAACCACGTTTAATGTCGGCACGATTCGGGGCGGGACTTCCGTCAATTCGATTCCGGAATCCGCCAGCATGCGGGTCGATCTGCGCTCCACGTCAATGGCGGAAATTGACCGGCTGGAGCGAGCGCTGCGCCTCGCACTGGAGCAGGCGGTCGCATTGGAAAATCGGGCCGCGGCTCAGCACGGAACGCGTCGGCCGCAGGCGGTGCAGAGCGAAGTGCTCGAGATCGGGAATCGTCCGGCGGGCGAACTGGCGCCGGGTGCGCGGCTGCTGAAGGTGATCCGCGCGGTGGATGTGCAGTTGGGCAATACGGCGCAGGTGCAGCGGGCGTCGACTGACGCCAACATTCCGCTTTCGCTCGGACGCGAGGCCATCGCGATCGGCGGCGGCGGTTCCGGAGGCGGAGCCCACACGTTGCAAGAATGGTACGACTGCCATGGACGAGACCTCGGTCTGAGGCGCATTCTGCTTACAATGCTGACACTGTCGGGAGTAGCAGAATGATCATGCGATTCGCTCCGATTTTGCTGTTGGTAGTGGCCTCGGGCGTGTCGGCACAGAGCATGCCTCAAAAGCCAAAAGCGGACCTGATCTTTACCCACGGCAACATCTATACCGGGGCGGTCGATGCAGCGTCTTCGTTCGGAGCGGGCAAGCGCTCCGAGGCGCTGGCAGTGGTTGGCGAGCGGATCCTCGCCGTGGGGACGCGCGACGAGATCATGAAGCTGAAAGGACCAGAGACCAAGATCGTGGATCTGGATAGCCACTTCGTCATGCCCGGCTTCAATGACGCCCACATGCACCTGGCCAGCGCCGGCCTGGAGAAGATGAACGTGAACCTGGCCGGCGTAAAGACACTCGATGAGTTCCGCGAACGCATCCGCGCCCAGGTCGAAAAAGCGGCGCCCGGAGAGTGGATCGTGGGTGGCGGCTGGGACGAGACTCTCTGGCCGGTCAAAGTTTTGCCCACGCGCTGGGATTTGGATGAGGTGAGCCAGAGCCATCCGGTTTTTCTGCTGCGGGTGGATGAGCATATGGCAGTGGCGAACACGCGCGCCTTGCAACTGGCCAGCGTCACCGTCGCCAGTCGCGATCCGGAGCGGGGAAAGATCGATCGCGATGACGCGGGCACGCCCAACGGCATTCTGCGCGAGAAAGCGCAACTATTGGTGCAGGCAGTGATTCCCAAGCCGACGCACGAGAAGCGGCGGCAAGCCATCGAACTCGCTCTGGCGGATCTGGCGAGTCACGGCATCACCTCCGCGCAGGATTATTCGCCGTGGGAAAACTTCCAGATTTACGAGGAACTCGAGCACGACGGAAAGCTGACGGCGAGGATTTCAGAGTGGCTGGATTTCGACGACTCGATTGCAGACCTGAACAGTAAGCGCAGCTCGCATCCCGCGTCCGACACCATGCTCCACACCGGAATGCTGAAGGCCTTTCTGGATGGTTCGCTCGGCTCGAAGACGGCCGCGTTGCTTGAGCCCTACAGCGATGATCCGAAGAAAAATGACCCGAAGAACGATAATCCGAAGAACGATAATCCGGAGAACCGTGGTCTGCCGCAATACGAAGCGGCCAAGTTGAACGCGATGACGAAGGAGCAGGTGCTGGCGGGATATCAAATCGGCTTCCACGCCATCGGCGACAAAGCGGTGCAGATGGCGCTCGACGCGTTTGCCGAGGCGGAGAAGGCGGCGAAAGAAGGCAAGGTGAAAGCGGCCGACGGTGGCAATGCCGGCAATGCCACCGACTACCGGCTTCGCATCGAGCACGCGCAGGTCACCACGCCGCAGCAGATTTTGCGTTTCAAGGATCTGAAGGTGATCGCCTCCATGCAGCCGAGCCACTTGCTCACGGATATGAAGTGGGCCGAGTCGTATCTGGGACCGAAGCGCGCCGAGCATTCCTATGCCTGGGCCGACTTCCTTCGCCACGGGGTGGTGCTGGCCTTTGGTACGGATTATCCGGTCGAACCGGTGACGCCGTTTCGCGGCCTCTACGCGGCGCTCACCCGTATGAGCGAAGACGGAAAGAAAAGTTATTATCCCGCGGAAAAACTCAACATCGAGCAGGCGATCGCCGCCTACACGACGGGCGCGGCTTTTGCCGAATTCGCCGAAAAGCAGAAAGGCAAGCTGGAGCCGGGCATGCTGGCCGACTTTGTCGTTCTCGATCAGGACATTACGGCAGTCCCACCGCCAAAAATTCTGGAAACGAAAGTTCTGCGTACGGTGGTCGGCGGCAAGACCGTGTACGAGGCGAAGTAGGATCGGGTGATCGGGTGATCTGACAGCGATCTCGAATAACCGAGAGGCAAGGTTCTAGATGACCCGATGATCCGATCACCCGATGGCGGGAGCGGGAACGCGCCTTCCTGATCTGCGCCCCTGTGTGGGGACGGGACTCCGCCCCGTCCCGGCGGGGCGAAGCCCCGCCGCCACAACACCCTTCCCTTGGCTCCTGGCGTTCTTGGCGAACGCGATCTAGGTTTTCTGCGTCTAACGATTTGACGGCCTGCGACCGACCCCTGCCGGGGGCGAAGGTATAATAAAAAATTGGCAGTTTTAGTTGGCAGTCTTAGGAGGTAAGAAATGGATTCGCGCGAAAGCGCTTTTTGGGTGCGTCTCAAAGCCAACCGTTGGGCGTACATGTTTACGATACTGGCGACGCTGGCGGTTGGAATTCTGATTGGCACGATTGTCTCTTATGGAGTGAAAGGCAAGGAGGGACAGAAGTCGTCGGATGCGACCCCGTTGACCATTCCCGCTCCGCAACAGCTCTCCACCGCCTTCTCCCAGATTTCCAAGCAATTGGAGCCGAGCGTGGTGAACATCAATACGGAGTCAACCATTAAAAACCCTCACCGCCGGCACCCCGTGCGCCCCGATCGCGACCAGCAAGATGAGGGCAACGGTGAGGAAGACTCCCCGTTCCAGGATTTCTTCGACAAGTTCTTCGGCGGCCAGGGTGGTCAGGGCCAGGAGGCGGGCACCATCCGCCAACGCTCGCTCGGTTCCGGCGTGATTGTGGATTCGAAGGGCTACATTGTCACCAACCGGCACGTGGTCGAAAAGGCTGATCGCATCCGTGTGAAGTTGCAGGACGAAAACCCGGCGTCTCCGGGCCATGATGCCAAGCTGATCGGCATGGATCAGGAGACCGACCTGGCAGTGATCAAGATTGATATAGATCGTCCGCTGCCAGCCGCCAAACTGGGCAACTCCGACGGCATGGAAGTTGGCGACTGGGTACTTGCCATTGGCAGTCCCTTCGGACTGCAGGAAACTGTAACGGCGGGCATCGTATCGGCCAAGGGGCGCAACATTGTTCCTAACCGGCAGTTCCAGTCTTTTATTCAAACGGACGCCGCCATCAACCCGGGCAATTCCGGTGGGCCGCTGGTGAATATGGCAGGTGAAGTCATTGGCATCAATACTGCCATTCTTACGGAGACGAGTTCGTACGCGGGCGTGGGATTTGCCATGCCTTCAAACACGGTGGCACAGGTCTACAACCAGTTGATCGGTCCGGGACACCGGGTGGCGCGCGGGTCCATTGGCATCGAGTTTTCGGCCCAACCGAACCCGGCCATCGCCCGCATTTACGGATCGGGCGTGACCGTGTCGAACGTGGTATCCGGCAGCCCGGCCGAAGAGGCGGGCCTGAAGATCGGCGACACGATCACCTCCGTGGATGGCAAGGAAGTGAAGAGCGGCGACGATCTTGTGGCTGACATCGCTTCCCGCAAGCCCGGCTCGAAGGCCAAGCTGGCATTCGTGCGCAACGGCAAGAAGCAAGACACAACGGTGACCATCGCCGATCGCTCGAAACTGTTCGCTTCCCGTCTGGGCGAAGAAGAAGACAACCAGAGCGAGGAAGCACCCAAGGCGAGCAAGTTTGGGGTCACGGTTCGCAACATCACTCCCGATCTGGCCGATCGCCTGAGCATTGCCGCGGGCAAGGGCGTGGTGGTGCAGGACGTGAAGCAGGGATCGTTCGCCGAAGATCTCGGCCTGAATCGCGGCGACGTAATCCTCGAAGTGAACAAGCAGCCCGTGAACAATCCGGACGACTTTGTCAAGATCGAGTCGTCGCTCAAGAGCGGGCAGGATGTCGTGTTCCTGGTGCGTCCGCGAGGCGCAAGGGCTCAGGATGGAACGATTTTCCTGGCAGGTACACTTCCGTAACCGATAAGTACTCCGGCGAGACTGGCACTCCTTCCCCGTTTCGGGGACCATAAGGGTAGGCTGGTCTCGCCGGTTTTTTGTTGGAAGGCAGTCGTCAGTCGCTGGTCGTCGGTCGTTCGCGGGTTTCAAACGAACGACGCGTCCCGAACGACCAGCGAGTGACGACCAGCGACTGATTCCTGATGGTCGAGCTGCGATTGCTCTAGGCCTTTAAACATGCACCGTTCCGATCAAATTCGGCGTTGGCGACCGGTGGGGCTTTGCGGCCTGCTGCTCTGCCTCGCCGTGCATGGGGTCGCAAGCGCAGCGGCGCAGACGTCGACTACGCCAAAGAAACCGGCGCACGCTTCCGCAGCGCCTGCCTCGAAAGCAAAGCACCACACCAGCGGAAACGAGACCAGCAAACGCACCTCAACTAACACGTCGTCTCACACTTCAGCTCACTCCTCTCGCACCTCAGCTCACACCTCGACTCGCACCTCGTCTCACACCTCGGCGCAGAAGAGCAACTCCCACGGCAAGAAGGGCTCCAAGCAGGCCGCGAAGAAGCGCGGCCAGCAGGCGATTGACACCGATCGCGCCCGGGAAATTCAGGAAGCGCTCATCCGCGAGCGCTACATGGAAGGCGAGCCTACAGGATCGTGGGATGACGCCACGCAGGCCGCGATGCAGCGCTATCAGGCGGACCAGGGATGGCAATCGAAGACGACTCCAGATTCCCGAGCGCTGATCAAACTCGGATTAGGCCCGAGCCACGATCACCTGCTCAATCCGGAAAGCGCAATGACCGCGACAACGTCCGCGGCGGACGACCCCAAGGCCGGAACTAAACAGACGCCGGCGGCAGATAACCTTCCCAAGCAGTAGTCCGGTGCTGGGGGCACAATCTAGTTTTCATCGGAGCACAGGGCGAGTCTTCACTTCCGGTATTCCAAGCCAAGCTCGCCATCGTACTGTCGGATAACCCCGTAGCACTCGCAGGCGCAGTCTTCAAGTTTCTTGCGGTTCACGATCTCCACTGCGCCACGGGTGTACTCGATGACCTTCCTCTTCTGCAAAACACCAGCTGCCAAGCTCACGCTCGGTCTATCTGTCCCTAGCATGGTGGCGAGAAAATCATGGGTGATGGGCAGCGACCCTGAATCCACTCTATCCTGAGTCATTAGCAACCACCGCGCAAGGCGCTGCTCAATATCGTGCAGCCGATTACACGCCGCAGTTTGTGCAACCTGCATACCCCGAATTGCGGCATAGCGGCTCAACGTCAATTGCAGGTGTGGAGCGGATTCCAAAGTGTTTTGCAAAGCTCCGACCTCGACCCGAAACCCATCCCCTGTGATTTGTACCACCGCTTGCAGCGGGCTCCTGCTCAGGCCAACCGCCGCCAGCGTTCCTGTAAAGCCCTCATTTCCAACTATGCCAGCTTCGGCTGTTTTTCCATCTTTCATTACGACCACAAGAGAAATCAGACCTCGATTCAGGAAATACGCAAACTCCAGCTTTCCACCCACCTCGTGAAGGACTAGATGGTTGGGCAAGGTGACGTATTCGAGATGAGGACGAAGTGAGCTGTAGTCGCTATCGGAGATGGATAGAAGTATTTTGTTGCTGACTCGCTTCCCTGCGGTATTCGTCCGCTCGCTAGGCTGGGAATGAACTCGCCCCTCATGGGGTGCGAAACAGGAAATCTGGTCGGGCATGGCGACCCCCCTCTCGAAGACGTATCAACACTATGCTGGATACGACCCTGATACTGAGCAATACTGACCGCTTCAAGACGCACCAACGCGACCCACACTCAAAGCGATTCCGCTCACTTCAAACGAGCACCCCGAAATCAGACGTTCGCGCGAACAAGACTTTTCCGCGTATGTAGGATGTCCGACAGACCATCCAAATTGGCGCATGTAAACTCCGCCCATCTTTTTATGCATCTTCCGCCACGCCCAGATTGGGGAAGGTTCTCTGCGGCAACCAGGCAGTAGGCCGCTGCGGAAGGAGGCGTTGATGGCGAACCAGAACGTTTCGTCCCTTGACAGCAAGCGGGTATTGG
>Ga0209517_10002079_pt1 | contig 28965 bp, 26 predicted proteins | sample PeaSoiMetSII2010_FD_187695 | JGI IMG/M metagenome (GOLD analysis project Ga0209517, IMG submission 187695) | Peat soil microbial communities from Weissenstadt, Germany - SII-2010 (SPAdes) (version 2) | ecosystem: Environmental > Terrestrial > Soil > Wetlands > Peat | place: Germany...
AAAGTCGAAAATCGGACGACACCGAAAATCTCGCGAAAGTCGAATTTTAGGCGATTCCGCCGCTGCAATACTCTGTGGCGCCGATACGAAGCTCCGTGGCCGTTTTTCTGATGAGCGATGAGGTCCCCTCACGCCTTTTCGCACGAAACGCATCAGCGGTCCTAGAAAATTTCGTTCGTCACCCTCAAAAGACTTTTGCAACAGTATCGGGGCTAGAGCGGAAGTCGGATTTCGGGGCTGTTATCAAAGGAAACGGCCCCGACCGTCGTTGGATACGCGCCGGGGCCGCTCGCAGGTGTTAGCTCGGGAGGCTATGCCACGAGCACCGGTAGCCTAACCTGAATTGGTAAACAGGAATTGTTTCTGAACAGAAACGCGCAGGTTCCACGCCGGGAACCCGCCAACCGAGAATTAACCGTTCGGGTGCTATCTTCGAGGCGATCTTCCGGTCGTCACGAGCGTTAAACGGCCGTCGCTGAGTCATCAGTGGCGGCTTTTTCTTGGAGTTCCTATGAACTATCAAGCGTTCACGAACGAAAGCCTAATCATCATGTACGAGGGGGTCTGCCGGGCCCTGGCTGCCGATGATGCCCTCGAAAGGAATAGTCTCGCTCCACCGTTCCGTGTCCGAGAAACGTCCGACTGGAAGCAACACGCCGCCGATCTTGAAGCCGCGCTGCGGCGGTAGGCCTGCTCGGCCTTGTCACCGATGACGTGCGCGAGAGCAGTCTCCACGACCTCCCGCTGGGTGTTGGAGTGGTTCCCCGCCCAATCCCGGAAGGCGGAACGGAAGCCAGGTCGCATCTTGAAAAATTCATCAAACGCTAACCAAACAAATTTGCCTAGCTTTAACCACGTTTCTGTGTAGGAAGGACATGGTCAAATGGCAGGTTCGCTTTTGACCTTTTGTTAGAATCTGCCCCCTAGCTTCCCCGGACAGTCAAGAATGGCTTGATGAAACCAGGAAGGATTTCGAAAATGACCGGTATTGTTCTATCGGCGGCAGTCCGCCAAAATCTTCTCTCCTTGCAGTCGACGGCTGCACTGCTCGCCACCACCCAGAATGACCTCGCCACCGGCAACAAGGTCAACTCGGCTCTCGACAACCCGACCAACTTCTTCACCTCGCAGGGCCTGAACAACCGGGCCAGCGACATCGGCAACCTGCTCGACAGCATCGGCAACGGCGTGCAGGTTCTGCAGGCTGCCAACACCGGCATTACCTCGTTGCAGAGCCTGGTTTCCAGCGCCCAGTCGATTGCGAACCAGGTGTTGCAGACCCCGGTCGGCTATTCGACCAAGTCCAACGTCACCTCCTCCGCCATCACCGGCGCGACCGCGACCAACCTGCTTGGCCCGGGCAGCAACAACACTGTCACCGGAACCGCGGTCCTTAACAATCTGGCCACGCCGGTAGCGATCACCGCCGCCACCAAGCTGGTCTCCGCGGCGACCTCGGACACGCTGGCCGCGACGCCTACGACCGGATCGTCCTTTATCGTCGACGGAAAGACCATCTCCTTCAGCACCGCGCAGACAACCGAGACCACCGACGCCAGTGGTAACGTGACGATCGGCGTCGGCGCCGGCAGCACCCTGACGGTCGGAACCGTCTTGAGTGCGATCGACGGCATCACCGGTACCGCCACGGCCTCGACGGTCAACGGTGCCGGCAAACTCGTCCTCAGCACGGGCACGACCCAACCCCTGGTCATCGCCGCCGGCGGGACCAGTGCACTCGGCTTCTTCGGGCTGGCCGCGGCAACGACGCAGCTCACTCCCCCTGCGCTCCAGGGTGAGACGCTCACGATCACCGCCACCACCAGCAGCACCACGGCAACCAGCATCACCTTCGGCACCGCCACTGGGCAGATTTCGACGCTCAACGGTCTGAATGCGGCGTTGGCGGCAAACGACCTGCAGGCCAGCATCAGCACGACCGGCCAGATCAACATCGTGACCTCGAACGACGCCGCTTCGTCGACGATCGGGACGGTCGGCGGCACGGCCTCGGTGTTCACGGCCGGTGCGGGTCCAGCTCCGGTCGCTGATCCGAACTCGCAGGCCACACGCGACAGCCTGGTGGCGCAGTACAACAACGTGCTGCAGCAGATCAACACCACCTCCCAGGACTCGTCCTTCAACGGCGTCAATCTGTTGAACGGCGATACGCTGAAGCTGGTGTTCAACGAGACCGGCAAGTCGTCGCTGAGCATCACCGGCGTCACCTTCAACGATGCCGGCCTCAGTCTCTCGACCCTGACAGCGGGCATCGACTTCCTGGACAACAACTCGGCCAACACCGTGTTGACCTCGCTCCAGGCGGCCTCCACGACGCTCCGTGGGGAAGCTTCGAGCCTCGGTTCGAACCTGTCGATCGTGCAGATCCGTCAGGACTTCAACAAGAACCTGATCAACGTGCTCCAGACCGGTTCGTCCAACCTGACCTTGGCCGACACCAACGAGGAAGCGGCCAACAGCCAGGCGCTGTCGACCCGCCAGTCGATCGCGGTCTCGGCGCTGGCGCTGGCCAACCAGTCGCAGCAGAGCGTGCTTCAGCTCCTGCGCTGATCGCAAAAAGCCAAAAACAAGCAAAACGGCGGGGGAAACCCCGCCGCTTTTTTTTAACAAATAATTTACCAAGCTGACGCCAGATTGTCCTCCTACTCGGAGGTTTGAAATGCCACTGCGGTTTGATTTAGGGCCCTTCGAAAAACTCTTTATTGGAAAGAGCGTACTTACCAACAACGGCGATCGAACAAACTTCATCGTTGAAGGCGAGACCCCCGTACTACGTGCACGGGACGTTCTAACGCCACAACGGGCCGTCAATGCGGTGGAAAAGCTCTATCGCTGTGTACAGCAAATGTATCTCGAGGAAAACACTGCGAAATACCAGGGGGCATATCTCGCGCTAGCGGCCCAGACACTTTCAGAATGTCCTGCCTGCCACGCAGAGTTTAGCAATGTGGACCAATTGCTGAAAAGTGGTCATCACTATAAGGCTTTAAAAAGCTTGAAAAAACTGATCAGGAAAGAGGCTTTTTCGTTGGACAAAACTCAATCCGAAGGACACCTGCCACAGGTCGCGACCGGTGGTCGCCAATAGATCAGACATCGTCGAGTGGCGGATTGGCAGAGGCCTGACCTACTCAACGCTTCCGATTTCCTAGTTGTACAACATTGGCTGAATTGCTCGGCTCGCAGTAGGCGGCCCACGCGTCCATTAGTTGGCGGCGCTTCTCTAGCGCGTCGCTGCGGCGATAGACCGCAGTAAAACACTTGATTCAAATTTCGGAGAGACCGCCACGAGGCGGTCTTTCTATTTTGCGCTCGGAGATCAAGAGAAGCGCGGACGAGCGTCTCGTTGATCGTGTTGCAGTGCATGAGTCCGGAAGTGGCACTTCTCGGACATGGCGCGATGTCCGCTCTAAGTCCGCTTTCGGGGGTAGAGCGGAAGTGAAATCCGCAATATAAAACCCGCAAATGATCCGGTCGACAACACAACCAAAGTATCCAACTCTCGTCCGAATTGCAGGTCGGACGCCCGGTTTGCAGCGGGCATCTATTGCAGCGAGGGGTGGTCGAATCGACGCAACGGCAAGCAATCGACGTGCGGTGAAATCGCAGGCCCGTTGATGCGTGAAGCACGGTTTCGGAGAGTGGAAAATTCGATCGCTATGGGAAAGTTAGCCCCATCGAACGACTGCAAGATAAAGCGAACTTCGTTCGCGCATCGCTTCGCTCGCAAGAAGTTGTCTGCACATTGTTTTTCGCCGCGCGGAGCTATCCAACCAGCGGAACGCGGCGTCGCTTTTCCTGGTTTTTCTTTGCTTTCAATGCGGCGAGAGACGGCGGTCCCGGATGAGGCGTCAGTGAGTCCGCCGTTTCTAGGCCACGGCAAGCCCATGTGTGCGCCGCCTGGCGGCTGTTGCTGGGATCGTAACGCAGGGGGCTGTCTCGTCCGCCGATTTCCCGCGGATGGCCGCCGACGACTCCGATGATTTCCGTATTCCGTGTCGGCGTCAACGGCGCCAGTGCCTTAGGCCATCCGTAAAAAAGAGCCTAAGTTATGCCTTAAGGTAGGCATGCTCCGCGAGCAACGGGACACGGCAATGGCAGAGTTTTCCCCTTCGGTCGATGCGATTCGATGGCGAGGGTGACCGTCGAAGCATTGGCCCAGGACTGCCTGGACGTGCGCCAACTTCATCGCACCGGCTTTCTGGACCGGTGTAGCGTTCCGCGCTGGCCGGAGTTTCGTTGGCCCAAAATCGAGCGGATTTGCTTTGAGCGCGGTTTGATCCAGATCGAATTCGTCAACCAAGTCACCCAGCACATCCACATCTCGTGGACGCGCTGTAATTTCGGAGGCAGCAGACCGTGGATGCACTGCCCCCATTGCAATCGTCGAGTGGCACGACTGTTTAAGGGATTGGCCGGATATTTCTGTCGCGGATGTGTTGGTGCTCCACGATACGAAAGCCAAGTCCGAAACGAGAAAGCGAGAGCATATTTGCGGGCCTATAGACTGAGGGAGCGGCTTGGCGGCTCGCGCCCGGTTGTAGATCCGTTACCCGAACGGCCTTACCGTATGTGGCGGAAAACCTATGAGGGGATTTGTGCCGAGATAGAGCGCCTGGAGCGGCCGCTCATTGGCAGCCGAATTATAGGCCGAGCCCCATTGTGGATTCGGCCGCTTTCCTATTGATTTCTATAGCAGCCGGCGACGGCTTCAACTGACACGCCTCTAAGGCTCAACCACACCGAGAGCGATTTTACTCGATATGATAATTCAGCGAAATTGCATCCGCCGATTCAATGACGATCGTTTTGCCAAGCGCCGGCACCCGTGGATTAGTTCGCCAATCTACCAAAACCGGTATTGTCGATTGCTGGCTACTGACACTGGTCGATCCGGTAGGCGGGATATAGGCAGCCCCCGTCGTCGTTGCAGAACCATAAACCGGCCTGTTTCCTACCGTACCCGAAATCGTGGTCTGTTGTTGCGTCGGGACAATCAGGGGGGTGCTATTCATTGTCGTGGCGCCGGATTGGGTGACTACACCGCTGCGGAGTAAAACGACTTTGCGTCCCTGCAAGCCACCATACTGAACAGTACTGAAACCAGTCGGCCTAGTGCGTCCGAAAATATCCGCGTTACCAAACGCGTTTGGCATACTCTCGCGACCCTCGGTCCTTAGAACTACGTCTCCAACGCCCGCCACTAAAGACTGCGCCACTGGCGTCGAAGTAATGGTCTGTTGTTGAACGGAAGCGCATCCTGCAAAAAGGGCACAAACGGATATCACCGAGAGGCACCGCATTGCGGCTTCCAAAATTAGAATGAACGACCGCGAACAATCATATTGAGGTTTCAAAGCCAAGTCTAAGAAAGCAATTTGGGGACTAATTTGGGGACCACTGCCGAAAGTCGGTAAAACTATTGAGATAATTCAACATATTAATGGAAATTCATGGCGGAGAGGGAGGGATTCGAACCCCCGATAGGCTTGCACCTATGCCGCATTTCGAGTGCGGTGCATTCAACCACTCTGCCACCTCTCCAGGTGCCGTGACGGAACGAAGCGCGCCGTCCTAGCGCCTTTTCAAGCGAAGTGGAATCCGGTTCGCGTGAAGAAAACGCGCCCATCTATGAATTCGAGCGCATTCTGACGCAAAACCGGGGCCCACTTTTGCTGAATGCGCTCAGGTCGGGGCGTGTTCTAGGCGAGGACGGCTGGCCAGACAAGGCGCTGGGCTGCGAAATTCCCGCAAGCCGCGGGTGGGCGCTAATGGCCGGTAAAGGGTGGGACCGCCAGACGCGTAAAAAACCGGCGGTCCCGTGTCGCCTCATTGAAATTGCGGGCCGGAAGTGCGGCTTCGCTGGCCAGCCTGGAGCGACGGCCTGACGGTAGCCATCCGCTCGCGCGCGGCAACGCGATCTCTGTTTTAACCTAACCGCTCAAGGTTACCGGGCGGCGCGATCCGCAATAAGGCGAAGGGCCACGCGTCAATCCTTGCTCTTTTTTTCCTTCTTGTCGTCCTTGTCTTTCCTGCGGTTGGAAAAACGCGCATTGCCCAATCCGGTGCCGATGGTGAGAACGCCCCAACGGTCGACGTCCTGCATGAACGGAACTTCGGAAAGCCCCTGCGCCACCCCGTCATTGTGCATCAGCACCGCGGTATCGTGGCCGCCGATCTCCGGGATCGCTTCGACGAGGCTCGCCGGCAGATTGAACTTGCTGCTCTCCCAGTTGCCCGGCAGGTTTTGCGCGCCCTTGGCGATCGAGCCGTCGTCGTTGATCACGCCGGGACACGCGATCCCGATGAACGGCGCAAGCTTCAAGTCCTCCGTCTCGGCCTCGGAGATCAACCCTTTCAGCATTTTGACGAGCCGCTTGACGGCGCCCTCCCGCGTCGGCTCATCGTCGGCATGACGCCAGAGCTCGGACTTCCACACTGACGCCTTGGACAGGTCGGGCGCTTTTTTCCAGCGGGTCTCGACCAGGCCGCAGCGGATATTGGTGCCGCCGATGTCTACCGCAAGGATGCTGTCATGGGCCTCGAAAATCCACGATGGCGCCAAATGCAGGCAGCCGATCAGGCCGGCTTCGTCGGGATCAAAGCGGATCGGTACCAGATCGACGGCAAACCCTTCGGCCTTGAGCAGGATATCGGTGCGCGCGATCGCGAGTTCACCGACCCGGCTCTCCCGAAAGCCGCCGCCGACCACAATGCGTTCGGTATCGGCCCAGGCCTTGGTCTTCAGGAAGCGCGACGTCACATAGGCCAATTCGTTGGCAAATTCCTCGATCGCGCCGTGCACCAGCACGGCGGCACCGATGTCCTCGCCGGTCAGCGCCTCGTCGAGCGTGCCTTTGCTGATGGCATCGGTGGATTTGTCGCCGAGCGGGTCCTCGCCGTTCTTTTTCAGCGGCTTGCGCAGGCTGTCCAGTATCTTCCGGAATGCGCCCTTGCTGGCACGGTCGCCGACGAAACCCTCATCGTCCTTCAGCTCGACATTGAAGCTGTCCACGTCCACGGACGGCAGGCGAGCGGCGCCGTGCCGGCCGATGCCGGTGGTGGTCAATGTGTCCTCAGCCATTTTGCCGCTGCCAATGCCGGAATGAACGGACAACATTCGGGGAACCCGTTGGTTTCACGCGCAAGCCCGGCGCGGCCCGCCCGGCCGGGCAAGCCGGCTAAAAGGCCGCAAATCCCCCCTATTTGGCGGGTTTTCGGGCCAGTTTGCCTTGACTCCCCACTTCCAGCGGCTATAAGTCCCGCACCCGGCGCGGGATGTTTCTCGCGCTGTTTGTTTTTGCGCGGCTCTTTAAAGGGTTTTGCCGATCGCGCGGAAATTCGCGGTGATCTTATGGTCGTCGCGGTGAACCCATAACGACTGTAGAAAAAGCCGGCCCGGACCTGTCCGAGGCCGGGATCGAACACGAAGGAATAAAACGATGTTCGCAGTCATCAAAACCGGCGGCCGGCAATACCGCGTCGTTCCGGATGATGTGCTCGAGATAGGCAAGATCGCCGGCGATGTCGGAACGATCGTGCAGCTTGGCGAAGTCTTGCTGGTCGGCGGCGAATCCCCGGTGCTTGGAACACCCACGGTTCCCGGCGCTTCCGTTGCGGCCGAAGTGCTGCAACACAAGCGCGGCCCGAAGGTGATCGCGTTCAAGAAGCGCCGCCGCAAGAATTCGCGCCGCAAGCGCGGTTATCGCGACGAGATCACGGTGCTGCGCATCACCGAGATCCTGACCAACGATAACAAGCCGACCATCGGACCGCGTCCGAAGCGCGAGAAGGTGGCCGCCGCAGCGCCCGCAGGCGACGCCGATGAGGCGCCGAAGGCCGCGAAGAAAAAGGCGCCCGCGAAAAAGCCGGTTGCCAAAAAGGCCGCGGCAAAACCGCGCGCCAAGGCTGAGACGAAGAAGGCGCCGGCCAAAAAGGCCGCTACGAAGGGCAAAGGCGGCAAGAAGTAAAGCTCTTCGAACGAGCGTGATAAAAAGTGAAATGATTCCGTCAAGGAATTGATTTAGAGATCAGATAGAAGTTGGAGACGGGCCATGGCTCACAAGAAGGCAGGCGGATCATCTCGTAACGGCCGCGATTCAGCGGGCAAGCGCCTTGGCATCAAGGTCTATGGCGGCGAGCATGTGATTCCCGGCAACATCATTGTGCGTCAGCGCGGCACCACCTGGCATCCCGGCCTTAATGTCGGCATTGGCACGGACCATACTTTGTTTGCCAAGGTAGAAGGCCATGTCGAGTTTCGTGCGAAAGCCAATGGCCGCACCTTCGTATCGGTGGTCCCGATGACGGAAGCTGCGGCCGAGTAGACGGTGGACAAAGTTTGAGTCCGCCGGATCCTGTTGAACCGGCGGGGCTCTCAAGGGCTCCAAGGGGAGGCGGGAAACCGGCCTTCCCTTTTTCTAGCGCGGCTTACCAACCGGAGAGCGCGCAAGATCCAAGAGTTAAAGCTCAAGGAGCCCGACATGCTGCAGGATATCCCGCCCCCGACATTGCGCGAGGCTGGACGTTGCGTCCTCGAGACCGAACGGCTGATGCTGCGCAAACCGACACTCGCCGACGTAAAAGCAGTGGCGCGGCTCGCCAATGATCGCCGCATCGCGGAGAATACCCGCCGCCTGCCGCATCCCTATTCGCAGGATCATGCCGTCGAGTTCGTGCGCGGTTTGGCAAGCAGCAAGCGCGAAGCCGTGTTCCTGATCGAGAGCAACCACACACCGGTCGGAATGGTCGGCGTTGACTGGCACGAGCCGGAGGCACCCGAGCTCGGCTACTGGCTCGGCGTGGATCATTGGGGTCAAGGCTTTGCCACCGAAGCTGCGCGCGCGGCCATCGACTTCACGTTCGAGGAATTCGACGTCGAGCTGATGAAGTCCGGCGCACGGGTCGCCAACCCCGCCTCGCGCAACGTTCTTGAGAAATGCGGCTTCCAGTGGAGCGGCGTCGAGCTGCATCGCTTCGAATCGCTGGGATCGTCGACCCCGGTCGATTGCTTCCGGCTTTCGCGAAGTGTTTGGGCGTCGCTGAAGAACTGGGGCAATTCGACCAGGCGCGAGCGGTGATCCACACCGCAATCGCTGTCGTCCCCGCGAAAGCGCGGACCCATAATCACAGACGTCGATTGTTGAGCAGGATAGCTGCTCCAGCTCTTCACATTTACAAACAGCGGTGGTTATGGGCCCCGGCTCGCGCTCACGCTTGGCTGGGGCGACGGTTGTGTTTGTTGCTGTTAATCTACGCCGGCGGATTGACCGCGGTTTCCTCATGGCCGAGATTTCGCTCGCGCAGGAAGATGTAAAGTCCGGCGCCGATGATAATGGCCGCGCCCAGCGCGGTGGTCACCGGCGGGACATCGCCGAACACGAGATAGCCGAATATCGCCGCCCAGATGATCATGGAATACTGATAGGGCACGACCACGCTGGCGGGTGCGAGTTTCAGCGAGCGGTTGACGCAGAGCGATGCAAGAACGGCGAGGCCGCCAGCCAGCAGGAACAGGCCGAAATCGCGCGGGCTCGGTGTCAGCCATCCTGCCGGCGCCGCCACGGCTCCGAACACGATCGTGCCCAAGAACTGCATTGACGCCAGCACAATGTCGGGCGTGCCGCGCAACGAGCGCGTAACCACCATCAGGAATGCGAAGGCGATGCTGCCGCCAAGCGCAATGGCGGCCGGCCAGTCAAATACCCCGGCCGACGGCCGCAGCGCGATCAGGATGCCGCAGAAGCCGATGCCCACCGCGGCCCAACGCCTGACATCGACATGTTCGCCGAGCAGAATCGCCGATAGCGCCGTGACGAAGATCGGCGCCGCAAGGTAAAATGTGATGATATCGGCAAGCGGCAGGTAGACCGCGGCCGCAAAGAACGCCGCGATCTCCAGGATCGAGAGCGCGACGCGCAGGAGCTGCATTGCGGGCCGGGATATCATAGAAAAAGCCCGGTGGCTGCGCCAGATCAGCGGGGTAACCAGGATCAGCGACACCACCGCGCGCAGCAGCAGGAGCTCCCCCACGGAATAAGTCTTGACCATGAATTTGCCGAGCGCATCGCCAAGCGAGAAGAAGCATACGCCCGCGAGCATCAATCCGATGCCGGCAAGGCGTGCGGAGCGTTCGTCGTTGCGGGTCGAGATTTTCTCAAGCAGGGTCATGGCGAGAATGTTTTAAAGGCGTGGTCGCGCCGGACAAGCCTGATTGCCGTCACCCCACCTCTGCGATAGCGGTAGGCCTCCAGCCAACGTCGCAGGAAAGTAAGCATGACCGATTTCGATCCCGCCACGCATCGCATGGTGCCGCAGCAGCGCTGGTTCGAGGATTTTGCGCTTCATGAACGCTTCCTCCTTCCCAGCCGCACCATGACGTCGGCGGTGTTCGCGGCCTTCCAGACCGCGAGCGGCGATACCCATCCCGTGCACTATGACGTCGAATATTGCCGCGCCCGCGGCATGCCGAACCTGCTCGCCCACGGCTTCCAGACCCTGATCCATACCGCACCGGGAGCCGGGCTGTTTCCCTTCATGGTCGAGGAATCGCTGGTCGGCTTCCTCGAACAATCGAGCAGATTCCTGAAACCCGTGTTCGCCGACGACACGATCTATCCCGCGCTTGAGGTAACGGAACTGACGCCCGGCCGCACCACCGGTGTGGTCGGCTTGCGCTCCACCGTGTTCAATCAGCGCCGCGAGCTGGTGCTGGAGGGATTGCAGAAGTTTCTGATTCGCCGGCGGCCAGGCTCGTCGTAAACTCGTTACGACGTCTCATTCAATTACTTCATCCGCCCGTCCGATCAGTGTCGGCGGCAGATCGAGACCGAGCGCCTTGGCGGCCTTCATATTGATGATCAGCAGGAATTTGGTCGGCTGATAGTAGGGGATGTCGCCCGGTTTGGCGCCGTTCAGGATTTGATGCACGTCATTGGCGAGACGCTCGGCAAGTTCGCCGAGATCCGGCGCGTAGGTCATGAGTCCGCCGAGGTCGACATAGTCGCGGTAGGGATAGATCGCCGGAAGGCGGTGCTGATTAGCGAGCTCGGCGATCAAGGCGCGGTACGCCAGAAAGCTGCCGCCTTCGTCGACGAGAACCGCGTCGAACTGCGCTTTCGCCATCTCGGTAAAAGCGCTGCGAAGTTCAGCATCGTTGATCACCGGCAGGAATTTCCCCGTCAACGCAATTCCCATCTGCTGCGCGGTCTCGCGATAGGACAATTCCATTGCGTCGTTCCACATGTTCGACAGGAGATAGGTGGCCTTGGCCGCTCGGGGCACCGCCTCTTTGATGATTTGCAAGCGCTTTGCGGCGATCGCGACTCCGGCATCTATGCTGACGCCCGTGAGGTTGCCTCCGGGATGAGCAAGGCTTGCGATCAATCCTGACGCGACAGGATCAGCTGTGATGGCAACGATCGGTATCGTGGAAGTGGCTGCCTTCAAGGCTTTGGTCAGATCATTGAGATTGGTAACGATAATTTCGGGGTTACGGCTGACGATTTCGGCAGCAAGAGAGGCAAAGCGCTCGGAGCGGCCCTCGGCGGAAAATCGTTCGACGGAAAGATTGCTTCCTTCGATGTCACCGAGCCCGCGTAGCGTTTCGTAAAAACGTCGCACCCAGAACGGTCCGGCTGTCTCGGTGAGTTGATCAGCGGGAATTCCGGAATGAACGAAAGCGACACGGCGCGGCTTGCGAAATGATTGTGCCCGCGCTGCCAACGGCCCAAGGACTGAGGACACCGCCACGCTACCCGCAAGCCCTATAAACTCCCGGCGCCTCATTGGCCCCCCGATTTCGAAAACACCTGGCTGCGCGAGCCATATCACATTGTCGGGGCGGTATATCGCACGCTGCCCCAAGAACGCCAAAAAATGCGGACTTTTCTGATATTTACCACGCTTGGAGGTTGCCGCACCGGCGCCCCTGCCCTACCTATGCGCCATGAAATTTCTCGATGAAGCCAAGGTCTATATCCGCTCCGGCGACGGCGGCAACGGCTGCGTGGCGTTCCGCCGCGAGAAGTATGTCGAGTTCGGCGGTCCCTCCGGCGGTAATGGCGGACGCGGCGGCGATGTCATCGTCGAAGCAGTCGACGGCCTGAACACCCTGATCGACTATCGCTACCAGCAGCACTTCAAGGCGCAAAAGGGCACCAATGGCATGGGCAAGGATTGCCATGGCGCCAACGGCAAATCCATCGTGCTCAAGGTGCCGGTCGGCACGCAGATTTTCGACGAGGACAGGACGACGCTGATCCACGATTTCACCACGCTCGGCGAGAAATTCGTGCTCGCCGATGGCGGCAATGGCGGCTTCGGCAATGCGCATTTCAAGTCCTCCACCAACCGCGCGCCGCGCAACGCCAATCCCGGCGAGGTGGGCGAAGAGCGCTGGATCTGGCTGCGGCTGAAACTGATCGCCGACGCCGGCCTTGTCGGCCTTCCCAACGCCGGCAAATCGACTTTCCTCGCCAAGGTCTCAGCCGCCAAACCGAAGATCGCCGATTACCCCTTCACCACGCTGCATCCGCAGCTCGGTGTCGTGCGTATCGATGGCCGCGAATTCGTGCTGGCGGACATTCCCGGCCTGATCGAGGGCGCCCATGAGGGCGCGGGCCTCGGGGACCGGTTTCTCGGCCATGTCGAGCGCTGCCGCGTGCTGTTGCATCTGGTGGACGCGACCCTCGAGCACGCGGGCCAGGCCTACAAGACGGTGCGCAACGAGCTCGAGGCCTATGCGGGGCATCTTGCCGAGAAGCTCGAGATCGTCGCGTTGAACAAGATCGACGCGGTGACCCCGGACCAATTGAAGAAGCAGAAGGATCGCCTGAAGCGCGCCGCCAGAAAATCGCCGCTTCTGATCTCGGGCGCCACCGGCGAAGGCGTCGAGGAGGCGCTGCGGGCGCTCGCCGCTATCATCGGCGAAGCCCCGGTGTCGGGCAAGGCCAAAAGCGGCGCCGAGGCGGAGCCGTGGGCGGCGCAGACGACCTAGTTTTGTCGAAGCGCATTTCCGCTGCTGAGAATTGCGAGTAATACTCTCACCCGAAGACATTCCGCCGCAAAGTTTCGCTCCATGGCCCGCCCCAACTTGAAAAACTTCCGCCGCATCGTCGTCAAGGTCGGCTCCTCGCTGTTGATCGATTCCGATGCCGGCGAGGTCCGCACCGCCTGGCTTGCGGCGCTGGCCGCCGATTTGGCCAAGCTGCATGGCGAGGGGCGCGAGCTCTTGATCGTCTCTTCGGGGGCGATTGCGCTCGGACGCAGCCGGTTGAAACTGCCGCGCGGGCCGTTGAAGCTCGAGGAGAGCCAGGGCGCGGCCGCCGTGGGACAGATCGCGCTGGCGCGAATCTGGTCGGAAGTGCTCGGGGCTCACGGCATCGGCGCCGGACAAATCCTGGTGACGCTGCAGGACACCGAGGAGCGCCGCCGCTATCTCAACGCGCGCTCCACCATCGCCAAGCTTTTGGAATGGCGCGCGGTTCCGGTCATCAACGAGAACGACACGGTCGCCACCAATGAAATCCGCTACGGCGACAATGATCGGCTGGCCGCCCGCGTCGCCACCATGACGAGTGCCGATCTTCTGATCCTGCTCTCCGACATCGACGGCCTGTACGACGCCCCGCCGGCCGCCAATCCAAACGCAAAACTGATTCCGGTCGTGGAATCCGTGACCTCGGAAATCGAAGCGATGGCAGGCGCTGCGGAATCCGAATTGTCGCGCGGCGGCATGCGCACCAAGATCGAGGCGGCGAAAATCGCAACCACGGCCGGCACGCATATGCTGATTGCCTCGGGCAAGATCGAGCATCCGCTGCAGGCGATCGCCGATGGCGGGCGCTGCACCTGGTTCCTGACCCCGGCCAATCCGGTAACCGCGCGCAAGCGGTGGATCGCGGGCTCGCTCGAACCAAAGGGCACATTGACCATCGATGCCGGCGCGGTAAGTGCGCTACGCGCGGGGAAAAGCCTGTTGCCGGCCGGTGTGATCCGGATCGACGGGCAGTTTGCCCGAGGCGACGCCGTGGTGGTGCGCGGGCCCGACACCCACGAAGTGGGCCGCGGCCTTGTCGCCTACGACGCCGAGGACGCCGAGAAGATCAAGGGCCGCTCGTCGCCGGATGTGATGGCGATCCTTGGCATCAGCGGACGGGCGGAAATGATCCATCGCGACGACCTCGTGATCGGGCCGAGCGCCGCATTTTCAGCCAACTAGGCCATTGGCCGAGCCGGGCGGCGGGGTCGCAAAACGAGGATTTCCATGCTAGGACATGGTCTTAACTGAGGCTGGAACCGACATGACCGCGCCGCTGAAGGCGATCGAGACAAACGCCGATCTGCTGGAATTGATGACCAATCTCGCCGCGCAAGCGCGCGCCGCCGCGCGGGTGCTGGCGCTCGCCACTCCTGCGCAGAAGAACCGCGCGCTGGAAGCGATCGAGCGCGCCATCCGCGCCAACGCGCCCGCCATTCTCGCTGCCAATGCCGAGGACGTCGCCGAAGTCCGCGCGGCCGGCGCCACCTCAGCGTTCATCGACCGGCTGACGCTGACGCAAGGCCGCATCGATGCCATGGCCGATGGTGTCGCAACCGTGCGTGCGATCAAGGATCCCGTGGGCGTCGTGACCGAGAGCTGGCAGCGCCCCAACGGCATGACCATCGAACGGGTTCGCGTGCCGCTCGGCGTTGTCGCGGTGATCTTCGAGAGCCGTCCCAACGTCGCGGCCGATGCCGGTGTCTTGTGCCTGAAATCCGGCAACGCCGTGATCCTGCGCGGCGGCTCGGACAGTTTCCGCTCCTGCCGCGCGATCCATGACTGCCTGTTGCAGGGATTGCGCGAAGCAGGTCTCCCCGAAGTTTCAATCACGCTGGTGCCGACGCGCGATCGCGCCGCGGTCGGCCTGTTGCTGACCGGGCTGAACGGCGCCATCGACGTCATCGTCCCGCGCGGCGGCAAGAGTCTGGTCGCCCGCGTCGAGGCCGAAGCGCGCGTGCCGGTGTTCGCACATCTCGAGGGCGTCAATCACGTCTATGTCGATCATGCCGCCAAGCTGGAAATGGCGAAATCGATCGTGCTGAACGCCAAGATGCGCCGGCCGGGCGTCTGCGGCGCGGCCGAAACCCTGCTGATCGACCGCAAGGGCGCGCCAACAACTCTCAAGCCGCTGGTCGAGATGCTGATCGATGCGGGCTGCGAAGTGCGCGGCGACGACGCTGTGCAGCGCAGCGACGCCAGGGTGAAGCCGGCCTCCGATGAGGACTGGGACACCGAATATGAAGACGCGATCATTGCGGCGAAGGTCGTTGACGGCGTCGACGAGGCGATCGCCCATATCCACAATCACGGCTCGCACCACACCGATGCGATCGTGACCGAGGACAAAGCCACCGCGCGCAAATTTCTCGACGAGGTCGATTCGGCGATCGTGCTGCACAACGCCTCGACGCAATTTGCCGACGGCGGCGAATTCGGCTTCGGCGCCGAGATCGGCATCGCCACCGGCAAGTTCCATGCGCGCGGCCCGGTGGGCGCCGAGCAACTGACGAGCTTCAAATACCGCGTCCACGGTACCGGACAGACCCGGCCGTGATTGGCCATGACGTTTTCGGGCGAAGGAAACGGGGCACTCGTTGAGTAAAGTTTCCCTCGCGCCGCATTCTGTCGCTGCCGCCATTCCGCTCTATTCCAACGGCATGCGCATCGGCCTGCTCGGCGGTTCCTTCAACCCGCCGCATCTCGCGCATCGCGCCATCAGCCTGTTCGCGATCAAGCGGCTGAAGCTCGACCGCGTATGGTGGCTGGTGACGCCGGGCAATCCGCTCAAGGACGACAGTTCGCTGCACGATCTGAAGGAGCGCTGCGAGGCGGCGCGGCGCATGGCCCGCGATCCGCGCATCGAGGTCAGCTGTCTCGAATCCGTCATCGGGACGCGCTATACTGTTGACACCGTAAGGTATCTGCGCCGCCGCGCTTCCGGCCTGCGCTTCGTCTGGATCATGGGCGCGGACAATCTTGCGCAATTTCACCGCTGGCAAAGCTGGCGGGATATCGCATCCGAGGTGCCGATCGCTGTGATCGACCGTCCGCCGCAAAGCTTCCGCGCACTGGCCTCGCCGGCTTCACAGGCACTTGCACGTTACCGTCTGCCCGAAAATCAGGCCGCCAGGCTCGCCGATCTGCGCGCGCCGGCCTGGGTCTTCCTCACCGGCCTGAAGCTGAGCCTGTCATCGACCGGGCTTCGGAACCAGGACGGCAGCTGGAGAACAAGGTGACAGGGCAATCGCGGGCCCTCGGCCGAATCGAAAAGCCGCACCACATAAGGTTACCGGTACCCCTGCCTTTTCCGAAGTTCGTTTCAGGGGCTGCCGCGAGGAAAATCTCGAACTTCGGATGCGGGGTGGTGGATATTGAAACCGTTAACCCCACATGCATAGTATGGTGAGCGGGCGGCCGAAGGATTCGGCGTCCGCGATACAGTGAAAGGAATGGTCCCTGGCCACATCTGTATTGTCCAAGTCTGTTTTACCCAAGGCAACCAAACCCGCGCGTAAAACATCGACCCAAGCTGCGGCCTTGAAGGCGCAACCCGACGCCGCCAAGACGCTGAATATGATCCTCTCCCGCCTCGACGATATGAAGGCGGAAGAAACGGTCACCATCGACCTTCGCGGCAAGTCTGCATTTTCCGACTACATGATCGTCACCTCGGGCCGGGTTAACCGGCACGTCGGCGCGATCGCGGAAAATGTCGCCAAAGCGCTGAAGGAAACCGGAATCAAGAACATCCACATCGAGGGCTTGCCCAACTGCGATTGGGTGCTGATCGATTCCGGCGATGTGATCGTACACATCTTCAGACCAGAGGTGCGCGAGTTCTACAATCTGGAGAGATTGTGGACCCAGGGCCCGATGGCGGCGAAGGCGATCTAGTCAGCCGATCCCAGCGAATCGGCCGAGCGCTTGCTTGCGTCAGCGCATGCCGCATGAGCGGATTTTTCGCTTGTGCGGAGGGAATGCGCGCAATCGGAGCACGCACTTATGCGCCTCGTCGTCATTGCCATCGGGCGGCTGAAGCAGGGCCCGGAACGGGAACTGGCCGAGCGCTACCGCGAACGATTCGACGACATCGGGCGCAAACTCGGATTTCGCGGCCTTGAAGTTCATGAAATTGCCGAAAGCCGCGCGCGCGACGCCGGAACCCGAATGGCGGAGGAGACCGCGGCGATTTCGGCTGCGATCCCGCCGAAATCCGTGGTGGTCGCGCTCGACGAACGCGGCGACAACATCGACAGCGATGCTTTTGCCCGACAACTTGGCCGCTGGCGGGACGACCAGGTCGCCAATACTATTTTCATAATCGGCGGCGCGGACGGACTTTCGCCCGAATTGCGGCGCATGGCAAAGTCGAGAGTGGCATTCGGCTCCGCGACCTGGCCGCACCAAATGGTTCGCGTCATGCTTCTGGAACAGCTTTACCGGGCCGCGACCATCCTGGCTGGGCATCCCTATCACCGCGCCTGAGGCGCGTAACGAAAGTGCATAAGGCACTGATTTGGATTAGATGCAGCCAGCGCGGAACATTCCCTCCTACCCTGACACCGCCCGCGGCGGCGCCCTTGCCTCGGCCCGCATTTCGCTCTCGATTGCCCTGTTGTCCGCAGGCTTTGCCGGATTGAGTCTGTCTGCGGCCGCGCAGGTCGCCGAATCGACCCCGCAGGCGGCCGCCCCTTCGCCCGATGCCCTCAAGCAGCGGGAGCAGGAGCTCGAAGCGACCCGCGCGCAGCAACGAAGCGCCGCGGAATTGCAACAGAAATTCAAGGCCGAAATCGCGGCGATCGGTCAGGACCGCAGCAAGCTCAATACGCAGCTGATCGACATCGCCGCCCAGGTTCGAACCGTCGAATCCAGAATCGGCGACGCCGAGGCGCGGCTTCGCCCGCTCGATTCGCGCGAACAGCAGATCAGGGGCTCACTCGATTCGCGCCGCGCCGAAGTGGTCGAAGTGCTGGCGGCATTGCAGCGCGCCGGCCGGCGGGCGCCGCCCGCCCTGCTGGTGAGACCGGAAGACGCGTTGCAATCGCTGCGGACCGCGATGCTGCTCGGGTCCGTCGTGCCCGAGTTGCGCGCACGCGCGGAAAAACTCGCCAACGATCTCACCGAACTGGTCTCCCTGCGCAAGTCCATTGCCTCGGAGCGCGATCATCTGGGAATCGACCGCGACAAGCTCAGGGAAGATCAGACCCGGCTCGCCGCGCTTGTCGACGAGCGCCAGCGAAAGCAGAGCGCGGTCGAGAAGGACATGGAGGCGGAAGGCGCGCGTGCCCTTGCGCTCTCCAGGCAGGTCGACAGCCTCCAGGGCCTGATCGGCAAAATGGAGCAGGATCTCAAGAGCGCGGCAAAAGCGGCTGCGGCCGCCAGCCAGCAGGGAACTCCGGCCACGGTTAACGGCAAGCCGAATCTGGGCGGGCTCAAGAACCCGGCCCGCCTCAGCCCGGCGATTGCGTTCGCCTCCGCCAAGGGTTTGCTCGCTTTGCCCGTGAACGGCGTCAAAATACGTGATTTTGGCAGTTCCGACGGCGCGGGTGGCGTCGAAAAGGGCATTTCTTTGGCAACACGGGTCGGGGCGCAGGTCACAACCCCGTGTGACGCCTGGGTAGTTTACGCAGGCCCCTTCCGCAGCTATGGACAACTCTTGATCCTCAATGCCGGGGGCGGGTATCATGTCCTGATCGCCGGGATGGAGCGCATTTCGGTTAATATCGGTCAGTTTGTGCTTACGGGGGAGCCGGTCGCGACCATGGGGACGAAGTCCCAGGTCGCTTCGATACTCGCGACTAACGCGAGCCAGCCCGTGCTCTATATCGAGTTCCGTAAGGACGGCACTCCCATTGATCCAGGCCCATGGTGGGCCGCAAATGAAGGCGAAAAGGTTCGCGGATGATGCGCAAGACTTCTGTAATTCTCCTCAGCGCCGCCACCGGCGCAGCGTTGACGCTCTTCGTGACCCAGCCGCGTTCGGTGATGATGGGATCGAGCGCGCGTGCCTCGACCTCGGATACCTATCGCCAGCTCAATCTGTTCGGCGATGTGTTCGAGCGGGTCCGCAGCGACTATGTCGAGAAGCCTGACGACAGCAAGCTGGTCGAATCCGCGATCAGCGGAATGCTGAACGGTCTCGATCCGCATTCCAGCTATATGGACGCAAAGAGCTTCCGTGACATGCAGGTGCAGACCCGCGGCGAATTCGGCGGCCTCGGCATCGAAGTCACCATGGAAGATGGACTGGTCAAGGTGGTGTCGCCGATCGACGACACGCCCGCGTCCAAGGCCGGCATCATGGCCAACGATATCATTACCATGCTGGACGACGAGCAAGTGCAGGGCCTTACCCTCAATCAAGCCGTCGAAAAAATGCGCGGCCCCGTCAACACCAAGATCAAGCTGAAGATCATCCGCAAGGGGCTGGACAATCCGATCGACGTCACGCTGATCCGCGACAACATCCGCGTCCGCTCGGTGCGCGCGCGCACCGAAGGCGACGATATAGGCTATATCCGCATCACCACCTTCAACGAACAGACCACCGAGGGGCTCAAGCGCGAGATCAACAGTCTCAACAACCAGATCGGCGACAAGCTGAAGGGCTTCATCATCGACCTGCGCAACAATCCCGGCGGTCTCTTGGAAGAAGCGGTAACCGTTTCCGATGCTTTCCTGGAGCGCGGCGAAATCGTCTCGACCCGCGGACGCAATGCCGAGGAAACCCAGCGCCGCTCCGCGCATCCCGGCGATCTGACCAAGGGCAAGCCGCTGATCGTTCTCATCAACGGTGGCTCGGCATCGGCGTCAGAAATCGTCGCCGGCGCGCTGCAAGACCACAAGCGCGCAACCCTCGTCGGCACGCGTTCTTTCGGCAAGGGATCGGTGCAGACCATCATACCGCTCGGCTCCGGCAACGGCGCGCTGCGGCTGACCACCGCGCGCTATTACACCCCGTCGGGCAAGTCGATCCAGGCCAAGGGCATCGTTCCCGATATCGAGGTGCTGCAGGACGTGCCCGAAGAGTTGAAAGCGCGTACCGATACCAAGGGCGAGGCTTCGCTGCGTGGCCATCTGAAGAACGACGGCGACGAGAAGACCGGTTCGCAATCCTACGTGCCGCCGGACGCCAAGGACGACAAGGCGCTGAGGATGGCAGCCGACCTGCTTCACGGCGTGAAGGTCAATGCCAGCGCACCCGCCACCGGCGACAAGGCGGCGATCGACAAGCCTTCCAACGAAAAGGCCAACTGATTCGGTTTGACGTACTTTTCTCGGGTAAAGGGGGCGGCCTTCGGGCCGCCCCTTTTGTTTTGAGCGTCGAGAACAAGCCCGGCTCGCGGGAAGAAAGCGCGTCAAAACAAAAGATTAGAGCCTCGCCTCTGTTGCCGTCGAAGGCCCTTAGGGCCCGCGGGGCGAAGCGAACTGGCGGGTTCCCCGCGAATGCGGTCGCCGGGCCCAAGGGGCCGCATCTGCCGCGCTATTGTGCCGCCGTGGTATCGTCGGCCCGGTTGATTCGGGGAGTTCGATGGCAGAGATGGCCGATGATCTGAGCGCTCCGCTTGGACAGAATACCGCGCGCCCAAAGCGCGGATTTCGGCTGCCCTTTACCGGACTTCAGGCCCTTGCCGTGCTGCTGGGGCTGTTTCTGGCTGCCTTCGCCGGCTTCGCCCTCTTCAACGATAATCCGCTCGGCGGCGAACCGATGACGCGGGTTGCGATCCGCACTCCGTCCCAGCTCGGCGAGGAAAAGCCCGCCGACAAGCCCGCAATGGCGCCCGCGCCGGGAGCGAATTCCACCGCCAAACAGGCGGCACCGCCCGATCAACGGACCGTCACCATTATCGACGGCTCGAGCGGCGCGCGCCACGACGTCACGATATCCGGCGAGGCTCCGGAAAAGGGCGTCGCAGATGCGCCTGGTCAGATGGCCGGGATCGATCAGCGCCTGCTGGAGAAATCACGTTACGGCATGATTCCGACGGCGGCGGACGGACTAAAGCCGTTCACCGTCTACGCCGCAGAGGCCGACCGGGCTAAGGCTGCGAAAATGCCCGTTGTCGCCATTGTCGTAGGCGGCCTCGGGGTCGGCGCGGCCAAGACCGTCGACGCAATTCTGAAGCTGCCTGCGGCCGTGACGCTGGCGTTCACCCCCTACGGTTCGGACCCCACCAAACTTGCCGAGCGGGCGCGTGCGCAGCGTCACGAAATTTTTCTGCAGATTCCGATGGAGCCGTATGATTATCCCGACAACGATCCGGGTCCGCAGACCCTGCTGACCACGCTTGCACCCGAGCAGAATCTCGACCGCTTCTACTGGCACCTCAGCCGGTTTCAGGGTTACGCCGGAATTGCCAATTTCATGGGCGCACGCTTTGTGGCCACGGACGCCGTCATGCAGCCGATCGTCCGCGAGGCCGCCAAGCGCGGCCTTGGCTATTTCGACGACGGCCTCGCGCGCAGCGTCGCCCCCACGCTGGCAGCCGCCCAGGCAATGCCCTTCGCCAAGGCCGATGTCTCCATCGATGCGGTTCCGACCGCCGGAGAAATCGACCGCGCATTGGCCAAACTCGAGGGGCTGGCGAAGGAGCGCGGAACGGCGGTCGGCGTCGCCTCGGCGTTGCCGATCTCCATTGAGCGGATTAGCGTCTGGACCAAGGCGCTTGAAAGCCGCGGCATCATGCTTGTGCCATTGACAACCGCGATGCTGAAATCAAAATCAAGCTGAAACATGTGCTGACGGCAGGACCACGCAGGAGTTTTTGACGGAATGGCGCGTTATGAGGATCTGCCCTATCGGACATGCGTAGGCATGATGCTGATCAACGCAGCCGGGCTGGTCTTCATCGGTCGTCGTGCCGGCGGCGTCGAGCACGTCGACGAATCCCATGTCTGGCAGATGCCGCAAGGCGGCGTCGATCCCGGCGAGGACACCTGGCAGGCCGCCAAGCGCGAACTCTATGAGGAAACCAGCGTCCGCTCGGTCGAGAAGCTCGGCGAGATCGCCGACTGGCTGATTTACGACATTCCCCGCACCATTGCCGGCCGGACCTGGAAGGGCCGTTACCGTGGCCAGCGGCAGAAATGGTACGCCGTTCGTTTCACCGGCCCGGACAGCGAGATCAATGTCGCCAATCCCGGCGGCGGCGGCCACAAGGCCGAGTTCGTCAGCTGGCGTTGGGAGTCGATGAAGAATCTTCCTGACCTGATCGTGCCGTTCAAGCGCCCGGTCTACGAGCGGGTGGTCAAGGAATTTTCCAGGCTTGCAGGCAGCTAGTTCCGCGACGTCATCCGGAGGCGGTCGCGAAACAAGCAAACTACGATGTGCAATTGCACATCGGAGAATGACCAATTCCTGGAAACAGCGGCCTTCCTGACCTCCATGACAAAACCCTATCGTCCCAATGTCGGTATCGCTTTGTTCAACGCCGCCGGCCAGGTGCTGATCGGGCGGCGCTTCCAGGACGATGGACCTGAGATAATTCTTCCCGGCCTTGAGTGGCAAATGCCGCAGGGCGGCATCGACGCCGACGAGAATCCGCGCGAGGCGGTGATGCGCGAGCTTTGGGAGGAGACCGGCGTGTCGAACGCCGGCTATCTCGGCGAGACCGATTGGCTCACCTACGAGTTCCCGGAATATCTCGGGCCCTCGTCACACCGGCTCGCGAAATTCCGCGGCCAGCGGCAAAAATGGTTTGCGCTGCGCTTCACCGGCACTGAAGACGAAATCGATCCGCTGACGTCGCGCAACGGCCAGCCGCCGGAATTCGACCAATGGCGATGGCAGCGGCTCGACCTGGTCGCCGGTCTCGTCGTGCCGTTTCGCCGCGAGGTGTACCGAACGGTGGCGCAGCATTTCGCCCCGTTCGCGCGGAGCGCTGGCCGGCGCACGCCCTAGTGCAACGCCGTCGTATTGAGCTCGCTCTGGATGCTCTTGAAGTGATCGAGCCGCTCGAGCGCATGGTCGAGCTCCGAGCCTTCCTTTTCCGAAAGCTTGGCCTGCATGTCGGCAATGGTATCGGCGAACATGGCCCGGTCCAGTTCCTCGAGCGAGGTCGCGACGTCGGCCAGCACCGTGAGGCCCTTGCCGGACATTTCCGCAAGCCCCCCGAGCACGATGATCTTCTGCTTCGTGGCGCCGGTGATGACGGTCAGGATGCCCGGACGAATCGCGGCCACGACCGGCGCATGTCCGGCCAGCACGCCGAAATCGCCCTCGACCCCGGGAATATCGACCTGATCGACCTCGCCGGAGAAGGCGAGCTTTTCGGGGGAGACGAGGTCGAACTGAAAGGTGGCCATGTTGTACCTAGCGAATAGCGAGTGGCGAATAGCGAGTGGCGAATGGCGCAGCGAACATCTATTCGCTACCGCCTATTGGCCATTCGCCCTTAAGCTGCTTCGGCCGCGAGCTTCTTGCCCTTTTCGACCGCCTCTTCGATCGTGCCGACCATGTAGAACGCCTGCTCGGGCAGGTGGTCGTACTTGCCTTCGCACAAATCGCGGAAGCCCTTGATGGTGTCGGCGAGGTCGACGAACTTGCCGGGCGAGCCGGTGAAGACTTCGGCGACGTGGAAAGGCTGCGACAGGAAACGTTCGACCTTGCGAGCGCGCGCCACCGTGATCTTGTCCTCTTCCGACAATTCGTCCATGCCGAGAATGGCGATGATGTCCTGCAACGACTTGTAGCGCTGCAGCACCTGCTGGACGGTGCGCGCGGTGGTGTAGTGGTCTTCACCGACGACGAGCGGAGTGAGCATGCGCGAGGTCGAGTCGAGCGGGTCCACCGCGGGATAGATGCCTTTTTCCGAAATCGCGCGCGACAGCACGGTGGTCGCGTCCAGATGGGCAAAGGACGTCGCGGGCGCCGGGTCGGTCAAGTCGTCGGCCGGCACGTAGATCGCCTGCACCGAAGTGATCGAACCCTTGTGGGTGGTGGTGATGCGCTCCTGCAGCGCGCCCATGTCGGTGGCAAGCGTCGGCTGATAGCCCACCGCGGAGGGGATACGGCCGAGCAGCGCCGACACTTCCGAGCCCGCTTGCGTGAAGCGGAAGATGTTGTCGACGAAGAACAGCACGTCCTGGCCCTGGTCGCGAAAATACTCGGCGACCGTCAGGCCGGTGAGGCCGACGCGGGCGCGCGCGCCCGGCGGCTCGTTCATCTGGCCGAACACCAGCGCGCATTTCGACTTCACGTTGGGATCGGGATTGTGCGGATCGGCGTTGACCTTGGATTCGATGAACTCGTGATAGAGGTCGTTGCCTTCGCGGGTACGCTCGCCGACGCCGGCGAACACCGAGTAACCGCCGTGCGCTTTCGCGACGTTGTTGATCAGTTCCTGAATCAGCACGGTCTTGCCGACGCCGGCGCCGCCGAACAGGCCGACCTTGCCGCCCTTGGCGTACGGCGCCAGCAGGTCGACGACCTTGATACCGGTGACCAGAATTTCCGCTTCGGTCGACTGATCGGTGTAGCTCGGCGCTTCCTGGTGAATCGCCCGCATGTCTTCGGCGGGAACCGGGCCGGCCTCGTCAACCGGCTCGCCGATGACGTTGATGATGCGGCCGAGCGTGCCGGCGCCGACCGGCACCTTGATCGGCGCGCCGGTGTCAGTGACTTCCTGGCCGCGAACCAGACCTTCGGTGCTGTCCATGGCGATGGTGCGCACCGTGGATTCGCCGAGATGCTGGGCGACTTCGAGCACCAGACGGTTGCCGGCGTTCTTGGTCTCGATCGCGTTCAGAATCGCCGGCAGGTGGCCTTCGAACTGCACGTCGACGACGGCGCCGATGATTTGGGTGATGCGTCCAGTCTGATTGGCTTGTGTGGCCATAAGCTCTCTCCTTCGAATTCTGTCTCAAACGACCGCTGCGACTGTCAAAGCGCCTCGGCGCCTGAGATGATCTCGATCAGTTCCTTGGTAATCATCGCCTGACGGGTCCGGTTGTAGGTCAGCGTCTGCTTGCGGATCATGTCGCCGGCGTTGCGGGTGGCGTTGTCCATCGCGCTCATCTGCGAGCCATAGAACGAAGCGTTGTTTTCCAGAAGCGCCCGGAAGACCTGAACCGCGAGGTTGCGCGGCAGCAGCCGCGGCAGAATCTCGTCTTCTTCCGGCTCATACTCGTAAGCGACAGCCGGCCCGGCATTGGCGGCGGGCACTTCCACGACCAGCGGAATGATCTGCTGCGCGGTCGGGATCTGCGCGATGACCGACTTGAAACGCGAATAGAACAGCGTGCAGACGTCGAATTCGCCGTCATTGAACCGCGCGATGACTTTCCTGGCGATGTCCTCGGCGTTGACGAAGCCGAGCTGGCGGACCGAGCGTAGGTCGACGCTTTCCACGATCTGCTTTTCGAAGGTGCGGCGGAGCTGCTCAAATCCCTTGCGGCCGACACAGAAGAACTTGACCTCTTTGCCCTGATTGATCAGCGACAGCGCGTGTTCGCGGGCCAGCCGCACGATCGCCGAATTGAACGCGCCGCAAAGGCCGCGCTCGCCGGTGCAGGCCAAGAGCAGATGCACCTGGTCCTTGCCGGTGCCGGCCAACAGCGCCGGCGCGCCGGGCGAGCCCGCGGCGGCCGCGGCAATGTCGGAGATCACCGCATCCATCTTTTCGGCGTAGGGCCGCGCGGCTTCCGCGGCGCTCTGCGCGCGGCGCAGTTTCGACGCTGCGACCATCTGCATCGCCTTGGTGATCTTCTGCGTCGCCTTGGTGGAGGCGATGCGGACCCGCATGTCTTTAAGTGACGCCATTCTTAGTTCACCCCGGCGATCCGATCCCCGATCAGGTCGCAAACCTCTCTCTCGTCATGCCCGGCCTCGTGCCGGGCATCCACGTCTTAACCCTTCGTCCACGCGCAGAAATTTGTATGGCCGGGAAAAGCCCGGCCATGACGCGTCAAGCAAACGTCTTGGCGAACCCCTCGACCACGCCCTTCAGCTTGGCGGCGGTATCGTCGCTGAGGTCGCGGCTATCGCGAATGGTGTTGAGCAGATCGGCATTCTTGCCGCGCAGCACCGACAACAGGCCGTCCTCGAAGGAACGCACCTTGTTGAGCGGAAGCGGGTCGAGATAGCCGTTGGTGCCGGACCAGATCACGCAGACCTGCTCTTCCATCTTTAGCGGCGAGAATTGCGGCTGCTTCAACAGTTCGGTCAGGCGCGAGCCGCGGTTGAGCAGGCGCTGGGTCGAGGCGTCGAGGTCGCTTCCGAACTGGGCGAACGCCGCCATTTCGCGGTATTGCGCGAGCTCGCCCTTGATCTTGCCGGCGACCTTCTTCATCGCCTTGGTCTGCGCCGACGATCCGACACGCGACACCGAAAGGCCGACGTTCACCGCGGGGCGGATGCCCTGGAAGAACAGGTCGGTCTCGAGGAATATCTGGCCGTCGGTAATCGAGATCACGTTGGTCGGAATGTAGGCCGACACGTCGTTGGCCTGGGTTTCGATCACCGGCAGCGCCGTCAGCGAGCCCGAGCCGTGATCCTTGTTGAGCTTGGCGGCGCGCTCGAGCAGGCGCGAATGCAGATAGAACACGTCGCCCGGATAGGCTTCGCGGCCCGGCGGCCGGCGCAGCAGCAGCGACATCTGGCGGTAGGCGACGGCCTGCTTGGACAGATCGTCATAGATGATAACCGCGTGCATGCCGTTGTCGCGGAAGTATTCGCCCATGGTGCAGCCGGTGAACGGCGCGATGTACTGCATCGGCGCCGGATCGGAAGCGGTGGCTGCGACGATGATCGAATATTCCAGCGCGCCCTGCTCTTCCAGCACCTTCACGAACTGCGCCACGGTGGAGCGCTTTTGCCCGATCGCGACATAGACGCAATACAGCTTGATGTTCTCGTCCTTCTGCGCGTTGAGCGGCTTCTGGTTGAGAATGGTGTCGAGCGCGATCGCGGTCTTGCCGGTCTGGCGGTCGCCGATGATCAGCTCGCGCTGACCGCGGCCGATCGGGATCAGCGCATCGATCGCCTTCAACCCGGTCGCCATCGGCTCGCTGACCGATTTGCGCGGAATGATGCCGGGCGCCTTGATGTCGACGCGCTTGCGTTCGGTGGCCTGGATCGGGCCCTTGCCGTCGATCGGATTGCCGAGCGCATCGACCACGCGACCGAGCAGGCCTTTGCCCACAGGCGTATCGACGATGGCGCGGGTGCGCTTGACGGTCTGGCCTTCCTTGATTTCACGATCGGCGCCGAAGATCACGATACCGACGTTGTCGGTTTCGAGGTTCAGCGCCATGCCGCGGGTGCCGTTCTCGAACTCGACCATCTCGCCGGCCTGGACGTTGTCGAGGCCGTAGACGCGGGCGATGCCGTCGCCGACGGACAACACCTGTCCGACTTCGGAAACCTCAGCCTCCTGGCCGAAATTCTTGATCTGGTCTTTCAGGATCGCGGAAATTTCCGCGGCGCGGATGTCCATCAGCCTGCCTCTTTCATCGCGTGCTTGATCGAATTGAGTTTGGTGCGAAGCGAACTATCCACCATGCGGCTGCCCAGCTTGACCACGAGGCCGCCGATGATCGAAGGATCGACATTCACGTTGAGTGCAACGTCCTTGCCCGTCACGGACTTCAGCGCGGTCTTGAGGGCGTCGAGATTCTTGTCGCTGAGATTTTCGGCCACCGTGACATCGGCGGTCGCCTCGCCCTTGAACTTCGCCACCAGCGCGCGGAAGGCGCGGATCACGTCGGTGACCACAAACAGGCGGCGATTGGCGGTCAGAACTTTGAGGAATTTTGCGGAAATGCCGGAAATACCGGCCTTGTCGAGCACCGCGGCCAGTGCTCTCGACTGCGCTTCGGCGGAAAAAACCGGGCTGCGGACCAGACGCTTCAGGTCGGCGCTTTCCGAAAGCATGGTCTCGAAGCTGTCGAGATCGGCCCTCACCGCATCGATGGATCTTTCGTCGCGCGCCAGTTCAAACAAGGCCGTTGCATAACGACCGGACACTCCTGAAACGGACGGATTTTCAGCAGCCACAAGCGCGCTCTTTATTGCTGTCAAACTCGCAAGGGAAAAACCGTCGCCACAATGCGGCGCCTAGCGATCCAAGCCCTTGGAATTCAAGCGGGACTTCGATTTTCGACCGGCACGGGCTGTGCCGGAACCGTTAAAATCGCGGCTTTGCTAACATAGCGAGAGCGCAGGTGCAACATGACGCGGCAGGCCGACGATGCCTTGTCGCGGGCTGTTTTCCGACGCTTCCAAGAGGCTGATTTTCACCACCTCGGCGCCGACGAATTCTGTGATTCGCGCGGCCGTTCTCTGGAAGGTCGCGTCCGCGGCGGAAGCAATCGTTCCAAGCCCGGATGCATAGGTCGCTGCTCCTGCGAAGGGGGACCTAACCCCGCGCGAGCCATTCCATTGCCGCATTACTTGCAAAGACCAAGGCGTTGCCAACGATAACTTAGGTTGTCAGTATTTCTAAGTAATGTAGCGGTTGATAATTGGTTAATCCGTAAGATTACGGAATAACTATCGTTTACCGGTACCGATAACAAGATGTTTCAGACGGAGATAATTCAATCTACTGCCCCTTTTATGCCTCATTAGGCCACCAAACGGCAGCCACTCAAAGCGGAGCGGGGGTTCCACTTGTCACATATGTGGCAATACTACATTGAGGGACTGATATATGCTGAAACTCAACAAGCAGGCATCGGGAAGTGTAACCCGATCGCGTACGGCGCTATTTCTTTTCGCCGCAACTGTACTCGCAGGGGGTAGTGCGACCGAAGCCTCGGCCAGATCCGAGCGGCACCACGGCCATCACCATTCCCACCATCTGGCCCGCTCTTCGGACGGCTCGTCGGCCTGGCGTGAGGCCAACGCCTCGATCGCGTCGGGATCGGGGCGGACCTTCTCGGGAATGGCGTCCTATTACGGC
>Ga0209517_10002081_pt1 | contig 28938 bp, 21 predicted proteins | sample PeaSoiMetSII2010_FD_187695 | JGI IMG/M metagenome (GOLD analysis project Ga0209517, IMG submission 187695) | Peat soil microbial communities from Weissenstadt, Germany - SII-2010 (SPAdes) (version 2) | ecosystem: Environmental > Terrestrial > Soil > Wetlands > Peat | place: Germany...
GAGGTCAATGACGTGCTCGGCGGCCCGCAGGGCCTGCAGGTCAAGGGCATGACGATTCGCGGCTGGTCGTTCAACGACAATATCGAGATCGCCAACCTCGAGCTATCGTTCTACATGAGCTACTTCCTGCTCAGCCTGGCGCTTCTCGCCGGGGCCTTCATCCTGGTACGCCGGCTGGAACGGTCTTGGATCGGACTCAATCTCGACGCCCTGCGGCTCGACGAGACGGCCGCGAGTTGTTTTGGGCTCAACGTCGCGCGGTGGAAGATTACGGCCTTTACGCTCGGCAATTTCCTTATCGGCATCGCCGGCGCACTGTTCGGAATGGTCGGGGGATTCGTCGCGCCCAACAACTATACCTTCGCCGATTCACTCATCCTGGTGTCGATCGTCCTCCTGGGCGGCATCGGTAATCCCTGGGGCTTGGTGGTCGCCACGGTCATTGTGGTCGTGGTTCCGGAAAAGCTGCAGACCATCCAGGAGTACCGTTTCCTGCTCTATGCCGTGATGGTCATCGCTGTTCTGTTGTTTCGACCGGAAGGATTGCTGCCGCGCCCAGCGCGCAGCTATTTCCCCGGGTGGCGGCCATGACGCCCCTGCTGGAAGCGCGCGGCCTCACTCGGAAGTTCGGCGGCGTGGTCGCACTAGACCATCTCGATCTCGCGGTTGCGCCGAACGAAATCCTCGGCCTGATCGGACCGAACGGTTCGGGCAAGACGACTTTCTTCAACGTCGCCACCGGAATTTACAGGGCCGAGGCGGGCACTCTTACCTTCGAAGGAACCGACATCACGCGCGCGTCGCCGCGCGCTATCTACCACGCCGGCATATCGCGCACGTTCCAGCGCTCGCGGCTCGCGTTGCCACTGTCGGTGTTCGACAACATCATGATCGGCAACCACAAGCGGCTGAATCAGGGGCTTTGGTTCAACCTAATGAAGCGCAGCGACCTCAAGCGCGAGTTCGAGGCGAGTTATAGGGCGGCCCGAGCGCTGGTCGAGGTGTTCGAGCCGTGGCTTGCCGAGCGGATGTTCGAGCCAGTCGCCGGCATGACAATGATCGACCGCCGCCGCATCGAAATCTGCCGTGCGCTCATCAGCCAACCCAAGCTGTTGCTGCTCGACGAGCCCTCTGCTGGGATGACGCATGACGAAACCGCGACACTGATGGACGAAATCCTGCAGGTCCGCGCACGCAATCAGAATCTCACCATCATCATCGTCGAGCATGAGATGGGCGTGATTGAGCGCATCACCGACCGCTGCGTGGTCCTCAACTTCGGCCTCAAGATCGCGGAAGGGCCGTACCGGCAGATCGCCGCCGACCGTCAAGTGCAAGAAGCCTATCTCGGGGTCGCCTGATGACCGCACGCCTGGAGATCGCCGACGTCACCACCGCCTATGACAAGGCCGACGTGCTGGAAGGGGTATCGCTCACGGTCGAGCCCGGGCACATCACGTGCCTCCTGGGATCAAACGGCTCCGGTAAAACTACGCTGATCCGCTCGATCCTCGGTTTGACGCCGCCGCGCACCGGCCGGATTGTGTTCGACGGCGCCGACATCACCGCTTTGCCGACCCATGAGGTCATCGCCGCAGGCATCGCCTGCATCCCGGAGGGGCGAAAGGTCTTTCCCAAGCTCACGGTCGAGGAGAATTTGCGTCTCGGGGCGTACTCAGAGCCCTCCGATGCTGTCACGAACCAGCGCCTGGCGGAGATCTATCGCCTGTTTCCACGCTTGGCCGAGCGGCGCGTTCAGCTCGCGGGCACCATGTCGGGCGGCGAGCAGGCGATGGTGTCGATCGGGCGCGGGCTGATGCGGGCGCCGAAGCTGCTCTTGATCGACGAGCCTTCGCTGGGTCTTTCGCCGCTCCTGGTCAAGGAGAACTTCAATATCATTCGCCAAATCAACGAGCGCGGAATCACAGTGTTTCTGGTCGAGCAAAACGTGCACCAGACGCTCTCGATTTCGCACTATGGATATGTGCTTTCCAAGGGTCGCGTGGTCGCGGCAGGTAGCTCATCTGAGCTCGTCGATCGTCAAGAAGTACACGACGCGTACTTTGGCTAGTTGCAATCGGTCGCGATGCCAACCCATCGTTAACGCCTATAGACGCATTCCGTGTGCTCTGAAGATGTTAGGGCCTACCGGGAGAGTATCGGCGTGGAATTCATTGCCTTGCCTGAGGACGTGCAACGGGCCATTGAGGAAGCATGCAGCGCCGATTGTTTGGGGCACAGAGTTGCAGTAACTGGTTCAGATCACACCTTTATCGCTTAATTGTTTCAACCTCCGGTTTCCAATTCCCAGGTAGCTCTGATAGATGAACTCATTGTCCGCGCCGATCGGCCGGCATACCCACTTTACCCTGCCGGGCGTTTTCGACATGGATTTGAAGGTGGAATTCGCAACCAACAGCTCGCCGTAATATGGGTCATTGCAGCGGACGAAGGTTTTCCTCTCCTTCCAGTGTTCTCGTCCCAAAACCTCATTCGGGCTCTCAAGCCTTCCCGTGACTACCGTGCCTTTTTTGTCCACCTTCCTGCCGTAATCCTGAACCATTTCGAGGATCTCATCCGAGGTGTATTCGGTTGTGAATTTCTCAATCTCGTGCTGAATCGTGGGCTGATTGTGAGGATCCAGCCGTTCCTTGATGGTAGGAAATTGTGCCCTCAGGTCAGGCCGGTTCATGATCTCGCACAGTGCCGTCCAGTTAGGGTCGGTGAAGCCGGAAATGAACGTATAGCCATCCTTGCACTCCACGTAGGTATAAGGGAAGACCGCATAGTCGTAATTTCCGGCCCTGGGCATCTGCTCCCCGGTCATGTGAAAATACTGCATGACGTAATTGGATATGGCGAGCAGTCCCTCTGGGGGCGCACAGTCGATGAATTGCCCCTTGCCGGTCCTTGTCCGGTCGAAGACAGCCATCAGGATTCCGAAGGCAGCCCAAGCACCGCCCGCAGACCAGCCCATCCAACTCCCATGCTTTAGTGGCCTCTTATACTCGCGGGGTAGTTCCGGATCGAGGTCCGGCTCTCCGGTGATGGACATGATGACGCCGCGGGCTTGATCGATGATGTCGTACCCTGGCTGATTGCCATGCTTCTCAGAATCTTCTCCATGCTGGCCGTAACTGTGGATGGCGCAGAAAATTAAGCCGGCATTCTTTTTGCTCAGGTGTCTATAGCCTATGCCCAGGCCATCCAGGTGACCGGGTTTGAAGGTCTCGATGAGCACGTCAGCCTTGGCGGAAAACTTGGAAAACAGCTTTCTTCCCTCTTCCTTGCTCAGGTCGAGGGTAATGTGGAATTTGTTCCGGGCCTCGCTTATGTAGGCAAGACCGGAATCCTTGATCATGATTCCGTAAGGGGACATCTTGCGGGCAAGATCTCCTCCGGGCGGCTCGACGCGGATCACTTCCGCCCCCATCTCCGCCAGGATCGAGGAAGCAAAGAGGCCGGCAAAGCTGCCGTAACTGCAATCAAGCACCCGGATATGGGCAAGAGCCTCGGTTTTTTTCAACACATCTTCCGGGCGTGTTTCCCGATATGCCCATTTTGCAAACTCCGCGTCCTTGGCCATACCGACAATCGTTTTGTCATCCATTGTGTTTCTTCTCCGAAAAGAACGGAAGCTTGACGCCGCTGACACCATCCCAGTCCGCCGGAGGACAGTGAGAAGGGATTTGCGGATTCCACTTGAAAATGACCTTCTCGTCTTCCAGCTTCTTCACCTCTTCCGGCGGCAGGCCCAGGATCTTGGTAAAAACGTAGCCATTGTCGAACCCCAGCGGACGGCTGCTCCATTTCAGTCGCCCCGGGGTTTCGCTCAATCTCGGCGGGTAGCACTGTTGCACCATAGGACCATACAGAGGATCGTCGTATTCCTGGATCGCGCCTCGCTCCCGCAGATGTCGGCTGTGATACGCGTCCTTGGCGCACAGGACCCGTGAGGCTGCAAAGCCGTACTTATCTGCGAGTTCCTCCACCTGTTGCACACGCTTTGTTCGGGTCCACTGCCCGATCCGATCGAGAATTTTTCTTGCGTTTTCATCTTTCAGCCGCTGGGTTGGATCAGAATATTTCTTGTAGAGATCCGCGTGGCCCATGGCTTTGCACAACCCCTTGAATTCCTCGTCGCCAAAGGCGGCAAGGGCTACCCATCCGTCGCTGCACGGAAAAAGATCTGAGGGGCAGATCGCCAGGTCCCTGTTCCCCGACCTTTTTCTGTTTTCGCCAGTCTTGAAGCTGTAAAGCCAGGTCCAGTCGAGCATTCTGATGACGTTTTCCACCTGCATGTAGTCGATGAACTGCCCCTCCCCCGTTTTGGCCCGATGATTGAGCGCCGACACGATGCTGACAGCGCACATGAGCCCGGTGAGCCAGTCCGCAATCCATACTCCGGATTTAATTGGTCCCCGCTCTTCAAAGCCGGTAATGGAGGAAAGGCCTCCCATGCTCTGTGCCACCGCATCGTAGGAGGTTCGCCCCGTCCAGGGTCCCCAGCTTCCATAGCCGGAGACGTGCAGTTGTATAATCCGCGGGTTGATCTCTCTGAGCTCCCTGTAGCTCAGCCCCCATTGCGCCAATTTGCCCGGCGTGAGGTTGTCCACGACCACATCGGAGCGTTTTACGAGGTCGAGGAAAAGCTCCTTGGCCCGCGGATTGCCCAGATGCATTCCTACCCAGTATTTGTTGTGGTTTTCTATTTCCAGGCCTGGGGACATGTTCTTCCAGAAATAGGCGTAGGGGGTCACGAACCGCATCTGATCTCCCCGTTGTCCCTCGAACTTGATCACTTCCGCCCCGAATTCCGCCAGGTAATCGCACGCAGCCGGGCCAAGGACTACGTAGCATACTTCCAAAACCCTTATGCCCTGGAGCGGCTCCCGCTTCTCGAAGAGTTGCCTGGGGTCGAATAATTCCTTCGTCAGGTCTCGATACGATTTTGCTTTAGGCATACCGCGCTTCCTCCTGCCACAAGCGTCCGGGCGATTGACTCGGCATTCCGTTTCTTGATTTCTAAAATGGCCAGCATTGTACGCCCATTCATGAGATTTGGAGGATACTGAACGTCAGCGGTGTCGCCAGCCACATCTCTTGTTGCACGTTACGAAAGCGGCTCTAATAATGTCTGGCGTCAAAAAATCGGCTGCGGAAATTGGAACGGAGAACTGCGCATGCACTATCGCACTCTCGGCCGAACAGGACTGAAGGTCGGCATAATCGGTTTCGGCGCGTGGGGAATCGGTAAGGGCTTGTGGGTTGGCGCGGAAGACGATGTCTCCTTGCGTGCGCTCCATGCAGCGCGGGACGCAGGAGTGAACTTTTTCGACACTGCCCTGGCTTACGGCATGGGCCACACTGAGGAGTTGCTGAAGCGCGCGTTCGGCCGCTCCGATGACGTCGCCAGCAAGGTGCAACGACGATGGCAGTAGTGCTGACAGTGTTGCTGCTGGTAATCAGGTTTGGCCCGGAAGCGAAGGGAATCGCATTCCTGCGACGCGAGGTGTCGGTTGATCCTTGACCTGAACGAGCCCGTGACCTGGGATTGGCTGCCGCGATCGCGGCACGCTACTCAGGATCAGGCGCGGGGCAACGAGTCGGCCGAGCCGTATATGGCCGAGGCTGCGTGGCGGTTACCGCGATCCTCCATTTGGTTTGAAAAAGCCCCCGCAATCGGCTATCTTCCCGTGTTCGCCAACTTCTTGCGACGGGGATAGGTGGATGAGTTCGCACAGCACACGCGGGATGATCCCGCGGGATCGCTTGCCTTATTCGGCCATTGTGGATCGTCCCCGCCGTCGGCTGCCCGGGAACGCGCGAGTAGTCGTGTGGCCGATCGTGAATGTAGAGGACTGGGATATTGGCCGGCCGATGGCGCGGCAGGTGCTGCCAGCGCCGACCGCCGCACCGGTGCTGCCGGACGTCGCGAATTGGGCCTGGCATGAGTACGGGATGCGAGTCGGGTTTTGGCGGCTGAAGCAGGCCCTCGATTCGCGGGGAATACGCGCCACGCTCGCCGTCAACGGACGCGTCTGCGAGTCGTACCCCGTCGTTGCGCGCGCGGCGCTGGATGCCCAATGGGAGTTCATGGGACACGGGTACATCCAAATGCCCACGCACCAGGTGGAAGACCAGCCGGCCATGATCCGGCAGACGCTGGACGCGATCGAGCGCTTCACCGGTTCACGACCGAAGGGCTGGCTGGGCCCCGGGCTGACCCAGACGCTCGACACCGTGGACCACCTCACCGCGGCGGGAATCCGCTATATCGGCGATTGGGTGGTGGATGATCAGCCGTGCGACCTCGCAACCGCCAACGGGTCGCTGGTCGCGATGCCCTACTCGCTGGAACTGAACGACGTTCCCATGATGGCCGTGCAGCACCATCGTGCCGAGGTGTTTCTCGAGCGGGTGCGCGACAGCTTCGACCGGCTCTACGCCGAGGGTGCGGAGCAGCCGCGGGTCATGGCAATAGCCATTCATCCGTTCCTGTCCGGCGTGCCGCACCGCATCAAGTATCTCGAGCAGGCGCTCGATTACGTCCGCGGCCACGAGGGCGTGCTGTTCTGGACGGGCGAGCAGATCCTCGATTGGCACGTGTCACAAGCCGCAAGCCGATGAAATCCCATGGGTACCTGGCTGCAGGTTCTCAATAGTCTTTCTTTCGCCGCGCTGCTGTTCGTTGTGGCCAGCGGGTTCACGCTGATCTTCGGGCTGCTGCGGGTGGTGAACCTCGCGCACGGCGCGCTTTACCTGGTCGGCGGATACATTGGGATGACGGTGACCGTGGCCACCCACAGCTTTGCCGCTGGCGCACTGGTAGCGGCGGTCGCCATCGCTGTAGCCGGACTGCTGCTCGACCGCGGACTGCTGAACTTCGTCAAGGACCAGGAACTCAAACAGGTGTTGCTGACGCTCGGCGTCGCGCTCGTGCTGAACGATTTGGCACTCGTGATCTGGGGCGGAGACAGCCGCACCATTCCCATCCCCGAGTTTCTGCAGGGCGCGGCGCACTTCGGGACGATCTACTACCCGAAGTACCGGCTGGGCGTGCTGGCAGCCGGGATCCTCATCTTTCTGCTGCTGTGGTTGTTGTATAACCGGACGCGGCTGGGCGCTACCATCCGCGCAGGCGTGGACGATGCGGAGATGGTGCAGGCCATCGGCATCGATATTCGCAAGCTCTTTCTTCTTACTTTTATGCTCGGCTCGGCCCTGGCGGGCTTGGGCGGGGTTTTGGGCGGCGCCTTTCTCACGCTGTATCCGGGTGCAGATTCGGAGATCCTCGTTTATGGGCTGGCAGTGGTCATCATTGGCGGGCGGGGCAGCCTGGAGGGGGCAGCCATCGGCAGCTTGATCTTGGGATTCCTCGCCACCTTCGGGCAGATCTGGTTTCCCGAACTGGCGTACTTCGTGATCTTCGGCCCCATGGCGTTGCTGCTCGCATTCCGGCCGCTCGGTCTGTTTGGGAGGGCCTGATGCGGCTCTTGCTGCGCGCGCTGCTGATCGCCTTCTTTGCTTTTGTTATCGCAGTCCCGTTCGTTTTGTCCGTGTATCCGGCGACGCTGGCCACGGAAGCGCTGATTCTCGGCCTGTTTGCCATGTCGATCGACATCCTGGCTGGAGTGGCGGGCCGCGTTCCGCTGGGGCATGGCGCGATATTCGGCGTAGGGGCATACGTGGTCGCGTACCATGTGGCGGTCAGCGGCGGGAATGCGTGGATCGGCATGCTTCTGGGGATTGCCACCGCGGCGACCGTGGCAGCGTTGTTCGGAGCGCTGGCCGTGCGGACGACCGGAGTGTACTTCCTGTTGCTGACGCTGGCGGAAGGGATGATCGTCTGGGGAATCTGTTATCGGTGGACGTCCGTGACCGGCGCCGAGAACGGCATTCGTGGCGTGGCCCGGCCTGCCCTGATCTCCGATCCGCATATCTTCTACTACTTTGTCTTGCTGACGGTGATGATGGCGGCATTCCTGATCTGGCGGCTCGTGCATTCGCCGTTCGGACAAGCCCTGCGCGGCATCAGCGAAAGCTCCTCGCGCATGCGCACGCTCGGGTACAACGTGCCGCTCACGCTGACCATCGCCTTCACGCTCTCCGGCGTCTTCGCCGGGCTAGCGGGAATCCTGTTCGTGTTGCTGAACAATTTCGTCAGTCCAAGCAACGTGTCGCTGGACCAATCGACCCAGGGGCTGCTAATGGTAATTTTGGGCGGGGCGGGAACGCTGTGGGGCGGGTTCGTGGGTTCGGCGGTGATCATCGTGCTTTCGAACCTGGTCAGCGCCTACACCGAGCGCTGGTCGATGATTCTGGGACTGATGTTCATCGTGACCATGTTGTTTGCTTCGGAGGGACTGATCGGTAAGGCGAAGGCTCTAGTCGGCGCGCGCAGCGCCGGTCGGAAAACGGCCTGAGCGCAGGTCATATAGAAAGGAGGGTTTATGGATCGTCGCAAGTTTCTCGGCATCGCCGCCGGAAGTGCGGCGGCATTACTGGTGTCGCTTGACCCCCTCAAGGTGTTGGCGCAGGGAGGCCCAATCCGCATCGGGTTTTTAACTCCCCTGACCGGGGCGGCGGCCTCCTCGGGCCGCGAACTGGTGGACGGCTGGAACCTTTACTGGCGGCAGGCAGGAACAAAAATTGCTGGCCGCGAGGTGCAGGTGATCGTCGAGGACGATGGCTCGACGCCGGACATCGCGCTGCAGAAGGCGCGGCGCCTGGTCCAGCAGCAGAATGTTCACGTGCTGGTCGGCGACGTCCTGGCCAACACCGGCTTGGCGGTGGCGGAGTTCGTGAAGGGCACGGGCACCCCGTATTTCATGCCGGTCGTTGCGGCCGATGATCTCACGCAGCGCAAGCGCATTCCGAACGTCATGCGCATGCCGGGTTTTTCCGCGAGTCAAATGACGCGTCCGCTGGCCGACTGGTGCCTGAAGCAGGGTTATCGCAAGGTCGCGACCATCGGGCAGGATTACACCTTCGGGCACGAACAATCGGGAGGATTCGTACAAACCTTTACCGAGGGAGGAGGGTCAGTCGTCGGCCAGCTTTGGCATCCCTTCAATACCTCGGATTTCAGTCCCTACCTGGGGCAGATCCCGGGCATGAAGCCCGACGTCGTCTTCGCGGTCGAGACCGGCGCCGATGCCGCGCGCCTGTTGCAACAGTGGGCCACCTTCGGACTTAAAGGACACATTCCCCTGACCACCTCACAGAACACCACCGACCAATCCATTATCCGCAATCTCACCCCGGCTGAAACGGAGGGCATCATCTCCGTGGCGCATTTTGCCGAGGGCCGCGATGACCCTGAGACGCGCTCCTTCGTTCAGAGTTACGAGAAAACCTACGGCAAGCTGCCCGCGATCTTTGCCGCCGAAGGCTACACGGGTGGGCTCTGGCTCGCCGACACGCTGAAGAAAATCAATGGCAAGGTCGAAGACACCAAGCTGCTGCTCAGCACCGTTCGCAGCGAGGTAGTGCTTGACAGCCCGCTGGGCAAGAATCTCAAGATGGATGATTACGGCAATCCCATCTTCGACATTTATATACGACGCGTGACCAGGCGCGCCGACGGCAAAATGGTAAACACCGTGATCGCGACTTATCCGAAAGTCTCGCAGTTCTGGCACTACAAGCCAGAGGAGTACATGAAGCAACCGCCATACAGCCGCACGTTCCAAGGCATCAAGCAATGACGGGTGGCAGATGAGCACGGCCGGAGCGACCTGGGCACTGGAACTCGAGGGCGTGTCGCGCCGTTTTGGCGGCCTGCGTGCGGTGAACGGGGTCACCCTCAAAGTGGCTGCCGGGGTGAACCACGCCATCATCGGGCCCAATGGAGCCGGCAAGACAACGCTGTTCGCCCTGGTGTCAGGTGAACTCGCGCTTAGCGGCGGCCATATACGAATGTTCGGCCAGGAGATCAGCCGGTGGTCAGCGAATCGCCGCGCGGGCTCGGGCCTGGGACGCACCTATCAGATCACCAACGTGTTCACGGGGCTGACCGTGGCCGAAAACGTTCTGATCGCTTTGCGGGGGACACGGAAGGTGAAGTACGCGATTTTTGCTAGCGGTGCGCCCTCGAGCGTCGAGTCTGCCGAACTGGAAAGGCTGCTCTCGAGTTGCGGACTCGCGGAGCATCGCGAGGTGCGAGTCGGCGCGCTCTCCTATGGAGTGCAGCGGCAACTGGAATTGGCGCTCGCGCTAGCGAACCGGCCGCGCATCCTGCTGCTCGACGAGCCGGCTGCGGGCCTTTCGCCAGCGGAGCGCGCGCCCATGGCCGAGATGATCCGCGGCCTGCCGCAGGACCTGACCGTGCTGCTGATCGAGCACGACATGGAGTTGGCACTGGGGCTTGCCGATCGCGTCACCTGTCTGCATTACGGCGAAGTGCTGACCGAGGGCAGCTCGGAAGAAATCCGCCGCGATCCGCGGGTGCAGGAGGTCTACCTCGGCACCACCAGCCATGCTTGAGATCCGCGATCTCCACAGCTATTACGGTGAAGCCTACGTGCTGCGCGGCGTCGGCTTGAGCGTACCCGAGGGGAAGGTGGTCGCGCTGCTCGGCCGCAATGGCATGGGCAAGACAACCTTGATCCGTTCGATCATGGGGCTGCGTCCGCCGACGGTACGCCAGGGCAGCGTCAGCTTCCGCGGGCAGCCACTGGCCGGCAAATCGCCCCATCAGATCGCCCGATTGGGGATCGGGTTAGTGCCACAGGGGCGGCGTGTCTTCCCTTCTCTCACTGTTTCCGAGCATCTCGACATCTGCCCGCAGCGTCCCGCGCCCTCCGGCCGCACCGCCTGGACACACGACCGCGTCTTCCAACTGTTCCCACGTTTGGCGGAGCGGCGCGGCCATCGCGGCCAACAGCTTTCCGGCGGCGAACGGCAGATGCTGGCCATTGCGCGTGCGCTGATGCTCAACCCCGACCTCATCCTGATGGACGAGCCAACCGAGGGACTGGCGCCGGTCATGGTGAAGCACGTTGAGGAAGCTGTCCAGACCATGCGAGCGGAAGGCATCTCCATATTGCTGGTGGAGCAGAACCTCCTCAGCGCGCTGACAGTGGCCGACGTCGTGCACATCCTGGAGGTCGGCAGCATCGTGTTCAGCGGACTTCCCAAGGAACTGGCGGCAAACAAGACCGCCATGCACCGCCACCTGGGCGTGTAAGCCACCCAAAACTCCCCGCGGTGGCAAGCTCTGCTGGTGTGGGCGACATCCTATGCCGGTCGCACCGTGGTTTGGCGCGGCGATCGCTTCCTCCTGAAGCATGGCCGCCTGCTTCGCACTCGTCCCTCCGCCAGGGAGCAATCCTCATCCGCTGTTGAGCTGTAGAGACTTAGCCGACACTTACCCTCCATCTTCAGCCAGGCCCGCGCCGGCTCAGACAGGCGGACGGTTAGTGACTTACGTCACGTTGACATGTGCTGACTCGCACATCTTGCAAGCGCACCCCTACATACTCTAGCGCTGTGCCAAAAGGGGCTGTCAGGCCGGTCACTGGAGAGGAAATCACGGTGTTCTGTGAGCTAGATCACGGCGCGTGTCAAGGGTTGGCACCAAAGTGTGTGATTTCACGGATGCCCATGGGCGAATTGTCCCAGACTGGAGCAGGGTTCAATACGGGCGGGGATTGTCCGCCTGCAAGTCATTTGTTGTCAGCTACTTGGAATGCAGGGTCTGAGGGCAGGCGGCGGTTACCCTCGTGCTTACACCAAAGGTTGGAGCTGGATGTGGAGTCCTCAGCAACAAGACGTTTCGCAGAAAGGCTGGCTTACTGGCTGGTCCTGGTGGCGGCGCTGGCCGTCCCGGCGATGGCCAAGCAGCATCCGGTGCCGCTGGACCCAAAGACCGATTCCGCCAAATGCGCCGAGTGCCACGCCGACAAGACCAAAGGCAAGGCAGTCCACTCCGCGATCGCGATGGGCTGCACGAGTTGTCACGAGATCCGCACCAGCAAGGACGTTACCCGAATCAAGCTGATCACCACCACTCCCGTTAAGCTCTGCCTGCAGTGCCACAGCGACAAGGATGCCGCCCAGATCAAGGGGCACGTCCACAGTCCCGCGGTCCGCGACTGCGTTAAGTGTCACGATCCCCACGTTTCCGACAACAAGAACCAGTTGCTGAAGCCCACCTCCGGAGCCGCAAAGAACGACAATCTTTGTCTGCAGTGCCACGACAAGGGGCTGAACACGCCGGCGAAGGGCAGCCGTCACGCCGCGCTGGACATGGGCTGCGATACCTGCCACGTCACGCACAAAGTGGGTGATCCGACCAAGCGGGAATTTGCGGACCATCTAACCAAGGACGCTCCCGCGCTCTGCCTCGACTGTCACGACGCGAAGGACGCGAACCTGGTCAAGGCACATCAAGGCCAGCCGTTCGCGAAGGCCGACTGTCTAACCTGCCACGATCCGCACCAATCGCAAGCGCCCAAGCTGATGGCCAAGTTCGTTCACATGCCGTTCGCCGAGAAGCAGTGTGACACTTGCCACCAGCCGGCGAAAGACGGCAAAGTCGTTCTGACCCAGGCCAGTGCCAAGGCCGTCTGCGTCACCTGCCACGACGAGCAGGCCAAGAAGATCGATTCAGCGAAAGTGCCGCATCCGGGCGCCCAAGGCGATTGCACGGATTGCCACAATCCGCACGCCGGCAGCACTCCAGGATTTGTGCAACCGAACCCCGTCAGCGCCTGCCTGAACTGCCATGCCGAGCAGGCGGAGTTGCACAAGAAGCAGCACCTGCACCAGCCCGCCTTCCAGCAGGGCTGCGCCACCTGCCATGAGCCCCATGGCGGCGAGAACCAGCACCTGCTGCGCGCCGCCAATGTGAATGCGCTGTGCCTGGAGTGCCACGGTCCGGAGCGCAACCCGGGCAAGCTGGAGAGCGAGCACCTGCTGACCATCTTCGACGGCAAAGTGAAGCTGCCTGAGGACTATTTCCGTACCAAGCGCCCGCCGGTGTTGCCGCTCGAGTATGGCGCCGGTCATCCCACCGAACGCCACCCCATTTCTGATGTCACGAACCTTACGACCAAGGCGGTCACGCCCATGAACTGCCTGACCTGCCATCAGCCGCACGCCGGGTCGGACAACGGGATGCTGGTGAAGGATCAGGCGCCCAACATGGCGTTCTGCAGGGGCTGCCACAGCAATCCACTGGATCTGAAGGCTATGGAATCCGGAGCCAAATTCGGCGGAGGCAAACAGTAATGTTCGAACATTGCAAATCAGACCGCACTCGCAGGCTTTCGGCGACCGTTCTGCTGCTCGCGCTGGCTTTCGCTTCCGCCGGTTCGGCCTATGCCGACAAGAAGAAGCCCGCGCCCGCCGCGGACACGACCAAGCCGGGCGATAAGCGCATCACGGGTTATTTCGACATCAGCAAAATCGTGTGGCCGAACCCCCCGGCGATCGCGCGCATCCGCTTCGTTGATATCTACACCGGCGAGAAGATTGATCCCAGCCTCTTCGCCAAGAAGAAAGAGCAGCCGAAGCAGAAGTGGATGGACCGCCTGGCCGGCGCCAAGCCGGCCAATGAGGTTCAAATTAAGGACCTGCCTTTCCAACTGATCCGCACTTACGGAGTGGCGGTTGATTCCAAGGGCCTGATCTATGCCGCCGACCAGGGGGTGGACGCCATCTTCATCTTCAACCCGGAGACCAAGGCGGTAGAGTTTATCGCCAACGGCAGGCAGGCGCACTTGGGGCTGATCACCGGCCTGGCCATGGACGACAACGACCGACTGTTCGTCGGCGACGTCAAGCTGCACCGCGTGGACGTTTTCAATTCCAAGCATCAACTGGAAGGTGCCTTGGGTGGCGACGTACTGGCCACTCCTGCGGGCGTCGCCATCGACACCGAGAACCGGTTCGTCTACGTCGCGGACACGCAGAACGATGTCGTGGACGTGTTCGACGCGGACAACTTCAAGCTGCTGCGCAAGATCGGCACTCCCGGCAAGAAGCATACGCTGACCGCTCCCGGAACCTTCTCCCTCCCCGAGGGGGTTGCGGTGGATAAGGATGGGAACGTTTACGTCACCGATACCTTCAACGACCGGGTTGAGATCTTCGACGCCGACGGCGGATTCATCAGCGCGTTCGGCAAAAACGGTGATGGGCCGGCAGATTTCGAGCGGCCCAAGGCAATCGCGGTGGATTGCGACGGTCACATCTGGGTGGCGGATGCGACCCAGGACCGGGTCAAGGTCTTCGATCAAGAGGGGCGCCTGCTGATCTACTTCGGGCAGCACGGTTATTATCCCGGCCAGTTCATGGGCCTCTGGGGACTCACGATCGACAAGAACAACCGTGTCATCACCAGCGAAACATTCCCCGGCCGTGTGCAGGTGTTTCGTTACGTGACTGACGCCGAGGCCGCGGCGGAGAAGAAGCGCCGCGAAGACGGAGATCAGAAGTCAGGCAGTGCTCCCGCTCAGGAGAAGCCGACAAGTGAGCAGGCGGCGGGCGCGGCAGCAAAGGATTCAGGTGCGAAATGATCGCGAGCGTGTTACTGACGATCGTCGATTCCGGGAGGGCACGACTTCAGTCGTGCCGGACTGGCGCCCAAATTTCTCTGGCTTTAGCCACTGAGGAACCTCAGGGGCTGAAGCCCAAGATCACGGCGGATCGGTCCGCGGCACGGCTTAAGCCGTGCCCTCCCGATCAAGCGCCTCAAAATTTTGGCGGTCCCGCGCGCGGGGCTGCCAAGAACGGGAGACGGGCAACCACCCGTCTCTGGGCCCAGAAGTAAGGTGTTGCAACACAATTCAGGAGGTTTTCATTTTATGAAGAAAGTAATGTTAGTCTTGCTTGTAGTCCTCGCTGCGGCTGCGGTGGCGATGGCCGCAATACCTCAGGCTCCCCAGTCAACCAGTGATACCCTGGGCGCCCACTTGGGCTATGGCCGTGGCTGCATCATGTGCCACGCTCCGCACAGCGGCGCTCACGGCAACAACGTAAATTCAACGGACCCCACCACTGGTAACTACATTCTGTGGGGCCAGGACCTGACTCCTCTTTACGGCCAGACCCTGACCTTCGCCGGCGGCAGGCCAGTTACGCTCCCTGCCACTTTCACCCCAGTGCCCCCAGTGGCGGGGCCGTATACAGGCGGACAAAACGGCACCATGAGCAATAGTGACGCCGCCACCATCGTCATCCTTTGCCTGAGCTGCCACGACGGCAACTTGGCAAGACCCGGTATGATGAAGGGCACCACCGTTGAGAGCCTGCCCGTTGTCGGCGGCAATGCTCCAACGTTTCTCGGCAACGACGGCACATACGCTGGCAACTACATAAACGATCACCCGGTGGGTCTGCAAGCGGTCGTGGCCTGCGGCGGCCAATACAACTGGGATTGCTCGGGTAGCAACACCGTGAAAATCACTGCGACCACTATGAACGGGACTGCCTCGAGCAAGTTCCTCCTCAACTACGGCTTTGCGGTCAGCCTGGCATCGTCCGGAACTACCATAAACGTCGTAACCTGCACGTCCTGCCACAATCAGCACTTCGAGACCGTCCAATCTCTCACGATGGGCGGCGTGGCGGGCTACTACCAGACCATGTTCTTCCTGCGCGGCTACTACAACCCCAACACCGGCGGCAACAGTTCGGCGCAGTTCTGCCGGCAGTGCCACGGCGGCAACTCGAACGAGATGGTTGGACAGACGGGCGTCCCGACCACCTAGTCTATTTGTCTTTTAACCTGGGGGAGGGAGTTCCCTCCCCCATTTTTTCGGAGAAAGCTTATGAAGTACAGGCTGCAAGAGCGGATTCCAATTAAACACAACTTATGTGAAGGGGCACGCCTTCAGGCGTGCCGTAAGGGGCGGCCGGAGAATCCGGCTTCAGCCGCTGAGGGAAACGTACCTCAGGGCCTAAAGGCCGATTTATTAGCCCGCATACCGGCACGGCTGAAGCCGTGCCCCTTCACCCGAGTCGCCTTAATATCTGCCCTGTTGCTCATTGCATTTTCCCCGGCTTGGGCCCAGCTTGCCAGCTCCCACGCCCCTACCGCCGTGGCCAAGCAATCCGGCGCCGCCCTGCAGCCGGTGGCCAGGCCGGTGGTCCGGGTGAACGGGGCGGTGCTGACCGACCGCGACCTGCTGCGCGAGATGTACACCATTTTCCCTTATGCGAGCCAGCATAACGGCAGCGTTCCCAAGGCGATGGAAGCCGACATTCGCAACGGCGCCATGAAAATGATGGTTTTCGAAGAGCTGGTCTATCAGGAAGCCGTGCGCCGCAAGATGACGGTGCCGCCGGCTCGCATGCAGCGCGCCGAGGCCGAATTTCGCAAACAGTTCCCAGCCGCGGCAGATTTCCAAGACTTGCTCAATGCGGAATTCAAGGGTTCACAGGCGCTGCTGAGGGAAAAGATCAAGCGTTCGCTGCTGATCGAAGACTTGCTCAAGCTGGAAGTGAATGACAAGTCCAACATTTCGATCGCGCAGACGAAAGCCTACTACGACAAGAACCTGGGACAGTTCTTTGTTCCAGAATCGTTTGCCGTGCAGACGATCTCCATCATTCCTCCCGATAATGCGACGCCCGAGCAGGCGAAAGAAGCGCGCAAGCGAGCGGAGGATGCGCTGCGTCAGGCCAAGGCGACCAAGAGCTATGAAGAGTTCGGATTGCTGGCGGAAAAGATTTCCGAGGACGACTTCCGGGTGATGATGGGCGACCACAAGGCCGTGGACCGCGCCAAACTGCCGCCGGCAGTCTCACAGGCGGCCTTGAGCCTGCAGCCGGGACAGGTGAGCGGTTTGATCGACCTGGGAAATCATGCCTACACGATTCTGCGCCTAAATGCTCACATCGCTCCGGGCGAAAAGAAATTCGACGAGGTAAAAGAAGACCTTCGTCAGCAACTGCAAAAGAAGAAGACCGAGGAACTGCGCCGCAATCTGGATGCGCGGTTAAGGAAGAACGCGAAAGTGGAAGAGCTCTGAGGAGCTTTGAGGATGAGGTGGGGGCAGTGAGTGGCGAGCGCGAACATTCAGGGCGATTTCATAGCGGCGCTGTCATGCTGAGCGAGCCTCGGCTGTTTTTGCCGAGGCGAGTCGAAGCACCCCTACTCCCACAATATCTTTCGAATAGGGGTCCCTTCGACTTCGCTCAGGGCATGCCTTCGACTCGCGCGCTAAAGCTTGCCCTGAGCGAAAGCGAAGAGTCAGGCGCGCTCGCTCAGGATGAAACCTTAAGGCATGCCACTCTAGATCCACTCGCCATTGCGCCAAACCGCGCAGATTTCAGTGGCGTATTCCGCAAGCTGGAGCGGCCTCGTCTCCCGGTCCTGAATGCGCCGTGCAATCGACTGATTCAAAGGGTTATAAACCACGCTGGCCGAAGCCGAACGGAAACTCAAATGCTTACTTTCTCAATAGTAAGGATGGCGAGGCTGACGTGAACAAGCGCGGGATTTTCGTGGCGAGCATCTGGTTGCTAACACTGGCGCTGCCTGCGCGGGCGCAGGTTCAGGTGGGCGACAATGTCAACCTGAACCTGAACGGCACGCTGTCGACCGGGTATACCGGCGATTTCTCCAACTACGTCGGTTCCGACCATGGCCTTAATATCGGCGGCAATGCCGACCTGGCTGGCTTCTACTATAGCCCCAGCTTCCTATCCTTCGACCTTCAGCCCTTCTACAACCAGTCGCGGGAAAACTCCAACTTTCAATCGATTTTTGACAGCAGCGGCGTTTCCGCCGCGGCGTCCATCTTCGGCGGCAGCCATTTCCCGGGAACGATCACCTATAGCAAAACCTATAACAGTGAGGGAGGATTCGTCGTGCCTGGACTGGGGAACATCACCACCCACGGGAACAACGAGAACCTCGCCATTGGCTGGGGGATTCACCTCCCGGATTTACCCAGCGTTTCGTTCCAGTTCATGGATGGCAACAATACCAACTCGGTGTTCGGAACAAATTCGGAAAGCACTTCCCACTCCGACACATTCGGAGTCAACGTGTCTCACACCTTGGCCGGCTTCCACCTGACCGGAGGCTACCAGTACAACAAGGTTGAGGCGGTGACTCCGGATTTCCTCACCGGCCAGCCACCGGAGACCTCGAATTCTTCCGGCAATTCCTTCAACTTTGGCGTCGCTCACAGCCTGCCGCTGAATGGCGGGATTTCGGCGGGGGTCAGCCGGTCCGATATCAGCTCGGAATACACCGGCGGCAGCTACAACGCCACGATCGACACGTTCAGCTCCGGCGCCAATTTCCAGCCCCTGCGCAATCTGAATCTTGGGGTCAACACCCAGTACACGGACAACCTCGGGGGGACGCTTTACCAGTCCATCATCGCCGCCGGGGGCGTGGTGCCGCCGTCGCTGCTGGAGTATTCCACCCACTCGCTGGGCATCGACGGCCACGCCAATTATGCAGTGCCGTCGTTGCACCTCACCTTTGGCGCCACTGCTGACCACATCGAGCAAACAGCACTGGGGGCTTCGATTGCTTCGAATAGTTTTACCGAAATGGTGAGTTACGCCAACAGCCTGCTGGGTGGTTTCCTTACTGCCAACGGGGGAGTTACAGAGACCTCGGTGGATCTAGCCAACAGCCCAAGCAGCCTGGCCAACAGCCCAAGCAGCCTGGGTTTTTTTGAGACCGTCGCCTACACGCGCCGCGTCCAACAGTGGAACCTGAGCGGCTCGTTGAACTACACACGCAACACGCAGACGGTGCTGGTGGGCTATACCACCTCGGGGTACGGCTACTCAGCCGGGATTGGCCGCAAAATCGGAACGTATTCTCATTGGAGCGCTAGCGCCAACGCGACGAAATCCACTTTCAACAATGTATCCGGCTCGGGAAACTTCAGTCAGAGTTATTCGACCGCGCTGTCGCTGAAAAAATTCAGCGTCAGCGGCTCTTATGCGAAGGCCGATGGCACCTCCATACTCACCCCCACGGGGCTCGTGCCGGTGTCGGCTCCCCTTTCCATTGTGACCCCGGGGCAACTGATTATGTTTGGCGGCAAGTCGTACTCGTTTGCCGCGTCCACCACCCCGATTCGCGGGCTGACGCTCTCGGCCGGTTGGTCGAAAGCGAACAGCAATACCTTCGAGGCGTCCGCCAACTCCCAGAACAACACGCAACAACAGTTCGCGATGTTGCAGTACAAATTGCGGCAGTTGTGGATCACCGGCGGATACCTTAAGCTGACACAGGGTTTTAGCCTTATCGGCGGGCCGCCGACTTCGGGCTCGTCGTTCTACATTGGGGTTTCCAGGTGGTTCAAGTTCTTCTGAAGACGGTTTTTCGAGGGTTGCTGGTCTGCGCCATAGCCTTGGCGCTGGCCCCCGGCGCGGCGGCAAAGTCACCCAAGTCGCAGCCGCAGCCGGGAGTCGTCCCGGAGCTGCAACTGGAAGGCGGGCGCCGGCTCACGTTCGAGCGCAGCTTCTGGTCCGAGCGCGAGGTGAAGCTGAAGCGCGGCTTCTGGAGCAAGCTGGTCGATATCGTGGCGGGCGAACCGGAGTTTCACGGTCTGGTCAGTCCCTACGGCGTGGTCACCGACTCCCATGACCGCATCATCGTGACCGATCCAGCAGCCGGTGGAATCCATATTTTTGATTTTGGGCAACAGAAGTACAAGTTCATCTCCCGGGACAAGGAGAAGGACGGGCTGCAGACGCCGCAATGCGTTGCCGTGGATGCCGCGGACAATATCTACGCCACGGATTCGGAGTCGGGCAAGATCTTTGTTTTCGAGCCCAGCGGAAAATTCCAGCGCGTGATCGGCAGCCTCAAGGGCGGCGAAGGCTTTTTCAAGCGGCCCACCGGAATCGCCGTGGATTCACAGGCACAGCGTATCTACGTGACGGACACGCTGCGGAACCAGATCTTTGTCCTCGATATGCAGGGCAGCGTATTGCAAACGATTGGCAAGAGCGGCACCGGCAACGGCGAATTCAACTTTCCCACGGAGTTGCGTCTGTACGGCGACAATCTGATCGTCGTGGATGCGATGAACTTCCGTGTCCAGGTGCTGGACCACTCCGGAAACTTCCGCTATGCCATCGGACGCATTGGCGAGGGCCGGGGCGAGATGTTTCGGCCGAAGGGCGTGGGGGTGGACTCGGAAGGCCATCTTTACGTTGTGGAGGGTCTGAGCGGACTGGTGCAGGTGTTCGACCAGCAGGGAAATCTTCTGTACTACTTCGGGCAGAAGGGCACCGGGTTCGGAGAATTTCAATTGCCCACCGGTTTATTTGTCGATCGCAATGACCGGGTTTTCGTGGTGGATTCCTACAACCGCCGGGTTCAAGTCTTTCGCTACTTCGGACTGGCGAAGCAGGCCGAAGGAGTCAAGCATTGAGGTCTAGATTCATTTCCGTGGGGGTAGTGGTGGTGCTAGCGGCTGGTATGGCGCTGGCACAACAGATTGAGACTGACGTTCTCGGGGCGCATGATTTGTCGCCAGGTGGCGCATCCACCATCAAGGGTAGCCTTTCCGGACCCTGTCTGTATTGCCATGCTCCGCACTCCGGCATAGAGGGCACCCCAGGGGTTGCTGGGACGCCGCTGTGGAGTCAAAAGCTCTCCAGCGCCACCTACCAGGTGTACACGAGCCTCACGATGGTGAATAAGGGCAACACCTCACCCCCTCTGGGCTCTGACAGCACACTCTGCTTGAGCTGCCATGATGGGACGGTGGCGCCGGGAACGCTTCGCCCCTATGGTATCGTGCCGCTGAACCAGCCCATGAGCAACAGCCCCACCGACCTTGGAACTAGTTTGCAATCGACCCACCCTTTCAGTCTGGTCACGCCGCTGAAGGCTGCTCCTGACTTGTGGCCGTCACTAACATCCACTCCGCCCCAAACCGCCGATACTACTGGGGCGGTGCGGCTCATCAACGGCAACGTTGAGTGCACGAGCTGTCACAATGCTCACGTGCAGAACATCGACTCGAGCGGAGATTTCCTGGTTATTAACAATTCAAGCAGCGCGCTTTGTCTCGCCTGCCACAATACTGTCCCGACCGGAACGGGGATGGGCCTGGCCACCGAGGCCAAGACGGGCATGAGCACGCAGGTTACCCCCAGGGTGGTGGCAAATCGGGTAAACCCGCTTGCACAGTGGACTGGCAGCATCCATGCCACGGCAGCCAACAGGATTGCCGGCCAGGTACCCGGTGGCGGCAACTCGGCGGTGGCCAAGATGATCGCGAAGCAGGCATCCCTTGGCGGCTACGACACGGTTAGGAAAAACGGCTGCTTGTCCTGTCACACCAATCACAACGCCGTCCCGAAATCGCTGCTGCGGGGAGCCGACGACCAGGCGTGCATCAACTGCCACAATGGCGGCTCGAACATTTCTCCTCCCGCCCCCAATATTTTTTCTGAAATGGCTTCACCTAAGACTGGCCACCTGTTCGCGGCAAGTGGGAACAACGTGCACGACGCCCATGAAAGCGAGGTATTGAATCACAACCGCCACGCCACCTGCGCGGATTGTCATAATTCTCATGCCGCGAATCAGGTGGGAATAAGTTTTCCCACGCCGCCGGTCGTTCGTGCTTCGCAAAAGGGAGTGGTGGGAATCAGCGCCTCGGACGGGCAGAGCGTCGTCTCTCCGGCCAACAACCAGTATGAAAACTGCCTGCGCTGTCACGGCGCCAGCACGGGAAAAGGGGTCAATCCGACCCTGTTTGGGTATTTGCCGAACTGGGTGGTGTCCGCTCCCGATCCTCTGAACGTGATTCCGCAGTTCAGCGCCAGTTCCACCTCAAGCCATCCGGTTACGCATGACCGCAGCAGCCCGTTCCCGCAGCCCAGTTTGCGATTTAACATGCTGAACCTGGATGGCATCAGGCAGGCGCGCACCATGGGGATCCGCATCCTATGCACGGACTGCCATAACAGCGACGACAACCGCGAATTCGGCGGCACGGGACCGAACGGCCCCCACGGCTCAAAGTACTCACATATCCTGGAGCGCCGCTATGATCTCAGCCAGGCGCCGGCGCCTGGCCGGCCGATCACGAATTTGAATCTTCCTCCCAACCTGAGTACGACCGGGAATTACGCTCTTTGCGCCAAGTGTCACGACCTGGCCAATGTCGTCAGCAATGCCAGCTTCAGCGAACATGCGCGGCACATCAACGATGGTTTCTCATGCTCCGTCTGCCACACGGCGCACGGAATGGGGGCCCAGGCAGCCACCGTGTCAGGAGAGCGAATGGTGAACTTCGATGTCAACGTGGTCGCCCCCAACGGCGCTACACCGATCGCATACCGACGGGCCTCGAATTCATGCAGCCTGACCTGCCACGGGCATGCACATAGCCTGGCGGGGACGGCTCCGGGGAACACTCCGGTGAAGCTCCCCCGGACCAGGTGAGACATGAACAGATCGGGGCTGATGAGGTGATAGCGCACCACCGAACGACACATCGTTTAGGAGCTAGTTCCAATGGCCGACCAACCGAATAAGACAGAAACTTCAGCATCTGCCTGGGGCGCTTCACAGGTCTACGTTATGGCTGCCCTGTGTTTTGCCGTGGGCATTCTGATTGGATATCTGCTGCACAGCCCGGCGACATCGCAGGCTGCTTTGGCGTCCGTACCCAGTCCGCAGATGCAGGCGCCATCCAATATGCCTCCTGGCATGCCGGAGCAAATGCCGTCCCTGGAACAGTTGAAGCAGATGGCTGACAAGACGGCGGCGCCTCTGCTCCAGCAACTACAAAGCGACCCTAAGAATGCAGAACTCCTTATGCAGATCGCTTACGTCTACAAGGCTGCGCACCAGTTCAAAGAAGCTACTTCCTATTTTGACCGATCGTTGCAGATCGACCCTGAGAACGTAGTCGCTCGCACCGAGATGGCCTCGTGTCTCTACTATACCGGCGACGTGGATAAGGCGATTGCCCAGTTGCAACAGTCACTGAAGTACGACCCCAAGCATGCCGGCACCTTGTTCAATCTGGGGATGATCAGGTGGAAGGGCAAGTCGGATGCGCCGGGGGCCATAGCAGCCTGGGAGAAGCTCCTGAACCTTTATCCGAACTACGAACGAAAGGCAGTGGTCCAGCAGTTGATCGCTGAAGCCAAACAGCATGGCCGCACGGTCGTGGCCAACGCCCCAAGAGTCAAAGCAGATTCGCAATAGTTATATGCGGGTCATGTGAAGGGATACGCCTTTCAGGCGTGCCGTAAAGCGCAGCATGAGACTCGGCTTTGGCTGCTGAGGCAGTGTTGTCCTCAAGTGAAGTGAAAAACGAAGCAAAGACCCTTGACGGGCAAGAACACGTCCTACCGCCAGCGGCGCCGCTCGCTACCGCAATCACAGGTTCGGACCAGCGAAGATCTTGGGAATGGATTCCGTTGCTTCTTCTCGCTGTTGTCATGGCTGCACAGATGTGGACCAGCATCCGGCAGCTTTCTGTGACGTCGGATGAAATAGACCATTTACACGCGGGCTATCGTTACCTGCAGTGTAACGACTTCGGATGGAACCCCGAGCATCCACCGCTGGCGAAGATCGTCGCGGCGCTGCCCTTGTTGGCGATGCAGGTCAACGATCCTATTCGGAATGCGTGCGGTCTGCCGAGCAGCAGAGCGCTCGACTTCCGCGTTGGGCATACCTTTTTATTCGCGAATCGCGAATCCGTGCTCATGGCCGCACGTACTGCGGCTTCGCTGTTTGCCATATTATTGCCGATCGCGACGTGGTTCTTTGCTCGCACGTTGTTTTGCACAAATGTAGCTCTTATTGCTAGCGCGTTGGTCGCCTTCGAGCCGAATCTAATTGGCCACGGTGCACTTGTTACCACTGATGTCCCGGCAGCGCTTGGGTTTCTGCTCGCGATCTATGCTTCCTACCGGTATCTGGTCCGGCCCACAATCGATCGAATGCTCGTGCTCGGTCTGGCGATGGGCTTGGCGCTGGCTTTGAAATTCTCCAGCATCACGCTGATCGGCATCATCCCAGCCCTCTTCTTGGTTGATGCGCTGGTAACAAAGCGCGGCGGGCGGCGGCGCAAGCTGTTGTGCAGCATGGGAGGCTTCGCTCTGGCGATGATCATTGCGGTCGTCGTCCTCTGGGCAAGCTACGGCTTTCGGTATGCGTCAAGGCCCGGCGGAGCCGAGCCATGGATCAATGTCCGGGCTGACGAAGCTCGAGGGATCGTCCCGACCAAAATGATCCCAGTCATGGAGAGGGCCCATCTACTGCCGCAGGCTTACCTGATCGGATTGCTGGACGTTTCGGTAGAGTCCGAGATAGGTCGGCCGGCCTACTTGTTGGGACAAAACTATCTCGGCGGTCGCTGGTATTACTTCTCGGTCGCGGCCGCCATCAAGCTCACAGTGCCTTTTCTGTTTATATTCTTCCTCTCTTTCGCCGCGTTCCGCTTCTGGCGAGCAAACGCTCGAAAACTTCTGTTCTTGCTGCTGCCCACGGCCGTGTACATGGCGACGAGCGCCGTCTCGGGGATGAACATCGGGCTGCGGCATATATTTCCGATCATCCCTCTTTTGGCAATCTTCGGCGCGGCAGGAATCTGGAACCTGCCCTTGAAACGCAATATTCTGATTGGCGCCCTGATTGTGCTGCTGTCGACCCATGCTGTAAGCTCGCTCCATACCTTTCCCAATTACATCAGCTACGGCAACGAACTTTGGGGTGGTCCAGAAAGCGTCTATAAATACTTGGCCGATTCGAATACTGATTGGGGGCAAGCGCAGAAACTGGCGGGTTTCTACATCAAGCGAACGAAACCAACCTCCTGTTTTATGATCCAGGCGTTCAATAACAGTAAACGCGATTACGGCATACCGTGCGGGTCTGTTTCGGACCTAGAACGCGATATTCCACCATTGCCGTTTACCGGCATGCTCATAGTAAGTTCTGATATCGTTGACGGCGTCATTCCGCACGCTGCCGGTGTTCGTGCAGCTCGTGTTTTTCGGGAATTAACGCCGACGGCCCACGTCGGAGGCAGCGCTTTCCTTGTTTACGAAGGGACATTCGATCTGAGTCCTATAGCCTCCGTACAGCATGTCGAAAGGGTTGGCGCTGACGTCCACGAGCCGCATGCAGTGCTCGAAGAAGCGAAGATTGCGGCCAGACTCGATCCTGAAAACGCCCTTGCCTATCTTCGCATGTGCCAGGCATATCTCTACCTGGGACAAAGGGATGACGCCCAATCAGCGTGCAACGCACTACTAAGGGCAATGAAAGACGACATTTATTACGGCGAGGGAGACCGCATGAGAATCGTCCAGACGATGACAGTAAATGGACTACTCGTTGACCCTGACCTGGCCCATTAGTCGAGGTTGATCGTCATCGGCCTGTGGAAAGCGCCAGGCCTTGCGCCCGAGTTCGATTGGCGTCCTCGGTCCGGCCGGCACGATCATACAGGTCCGCAAGCTGCAGCCAGAGGTCGGCGTCGGGAAGAAGCCGCGCGGCCTGTTCGTCAAAGGAAATCGCGCGGCGCAAATCTCCGAGGTAATACCAGGAGCGAGCGCGGCCATGTGCAATGTTGGCCAAGACCGTGTTGTCGACCATCAATTCATAGCGGACGGGCAAACTGTTAGCGGCAGCATTAAACGCCGCGAGCGCTGCTTCGGGGCGGTGGGCCTGAAGGTTGGCATATCCCAGACTCACCAGCGGGTCCCAAGGCCAACGTGAAACACCGGCGGCGTGTTCCCAGGCATCAATGGCCGCGGGCAGCCGGCCGCTATCCTGATAAAAGGCGGCCAGAGCCGACCAGGGCGCTACCAGATTGGGTTCGAGCTTGGTCGCCAGCAGGTAGTCCTGTTCAGCCTCCCGCGGCTTGCCGGCTTCCTGGAACATGTGGCCACGCAGAAAATGGAGGTATCCGCTATCCGGGAAGATCGCCAAGGCCTTGTTGGCTGCGGTAAACGCCTCCTCATTTCGTCCCAGAGCGCGCAGAACCGAAGCAGCATTGGCCCACTGATTGAAAGCCTCAGTGCCGGTGGCAGCAGGAGGGACGGCTGGTAATGGGGCGGTCGAACAATTCACCTGCAAACGCCGGATCAGCGCCTCCGTCTCCGGCCTCCGACGCAGGAACACGACAGAGACCTCATCCAGGTACACCGGACGCCAAAAGTCACTCTCGCAAAACTGCTTCAGTACGGGAAAGAACTGTAACGCACTGAATCGTCCGATCGGAAGTAGGATAACGTTGATGTCGTAGCGATCCGCCTCTTGTTTCCATTGCATAGAGTCCGGTGTGCTTGCCCTCAACCAGCCGGAACGCAGCGTCAGCTCCGTACCGAACGGGATGGCGCGGCCGTCGATGTAATTCCTGTACTTCGGGCCAAGCCGCCAGGCCATGTAGGCGCCTTCGCTTCCAGTGCTGAAGATTTGACCCGGCAGATTTTCGCGCGCCACAAATGCTGTCGCGCTCTCGGGGAACCACCAGGACAATCCGGCGCCGAACGAGACCAGATTGGCCCCTGAGCGATAGGTCCGGTCCGTAATGACGCTGCTCACTCGCGTGGCGGCCAGCCCAACCAGCGGTAAAACCGCAGCTATGGCTATGGCCGATCGCAGACGGATACCAGGAATTTTGTGTTTGAGCGTCTCCACGCACGGGGTGAGTACAGCGCCGCCAACAATGACCACGACGATGCTGAATAGGGCGGTAAACCGCATATGCCGGATGGGAAAAAAAGCCGCGCCGCACATCAGGATCGCGGCTCCGATTTGCCGGCGCATCAGGGCGATGGCCACTGCAAGAATAGCCACCAAAAGCAGCACGTAGAATTCGTCGGGATCGCGAGGTGAAAGGCCGTTCCTGATGTGGACCCAGTTGAGCGGTATGGGAGCCCATTCCAGGATCAATTGCGAGTGCGCTCCCATGGCAGCTTCCTGGCGCGCGATCACCTGGAAGACATTCCAGCCCCAGGGATTGACCAACGTCGCGGCGAAGGTGACCACCAGCCACGGCCAGGTGCGCCGCAAGCGGGCGACGGCGACGGGACGCAAGCCTGGCTGCAGCATATCCAGCGCCTCCACCATTACGTATGCACCGAGCAGTCCGAGGCCCGCGACGAATCCGGGGTGCAAATTGACCCATGCGACCATCAGCACCGGCAGCAGCCAGAGACGGGCGTCGCCGCTTTCGTGCTGTTGCCACAGCAGTGAAAGGGTCGCTGCGAAAAGCACGACAGTGAACATTTCGGCGCGTGGAGTCGTTCGCGATGTGATCAAGGGCACGGCCAGAATGGCGAGCGTAGCGGAAATCGCTGACCCTCGCCGTAACAGCAGAGCGACAACCCCAACGCATGCTGCGGCTGCCAGCCACGACAGTAGCGCATATCCTCCCAGTAGAAATAGGCCATAAAACAGCAGCCCGGCTCCGACCGGATATATCCATGGCTGGCCCGCGGCGGTGTAGGAGAAAACCTCGGTCGAGGGAATTTGATGATGCTGCACGATCCAGCGGCCAGTGGCCATCTGCCATCCGAGATCGAATTCGGCAATGGTTTTCAGTCCAGCCGACAAGGCATAGATAAGTGCGACCGCGCTGAGCAGGTAAAACAGGATTCGTTCAAGGGGAAGCTTCGCTGCGGGCACGCCGGCATACCCAGCCGCTTGATCTGGCGAACTCGAATTCATGGCCATTCCACTAGCTCGGCGGCGCACTCATAAAGGCGCCCCGCAGCTTTCGCCACGGGGCTATTTGCGCATCAGGAGGCACGCAACTCACATTACCGGCTGCGAGGTCTTCTCACCGGGCTTGACGTTCAGGTGTTTCTTTGCCTGCGCGAGCATTTGTTCCACCTTGGGACGATCGCGGTAGTTCGGGTCAACCTTGAGCAGAGTTTCCCAGTCGGAGACCGCGCCCTTCACATCCATCTTGCCTTGCCACCTTACCATTCCGCGATTGAACAAGGCGTTGCCTTTGGTGGGGTCTTGCCGGAGAACGCGGTCGAACTCCGCGAGCGCGCGATCCGCGTCGCCCGCGTACCAGAAGGCGGTGGCCATGTCGGTGCGGACGTCAGTATTGTTGGGATCGCCTGCGAGGGCGCGCGCGTAGTAGTCAATTGCGTTCTTGAATTGCTGGGCGTCGTAATAGACGTTACCGGCCTGGGCCAGCAGTGCGGGATCATTGGGCCTCGCCTTCAATTGACTGAGCACCGGCTCGGCTTGCTTGTCCGCCATGTGTTTCAGTTGTTCGGGAGTGACCTGGCCGGGGGCCATCATGCCGGGTGCGGTTTCGGCCGATTGGCTGGCCGGGCCCTGTGCCGCAGTGGGTGACGCGGGGGCTGGACTTGACCTCCGCAGCAGATACCCCACCGCGATTCCCAGCAGCAGGCACACGATGGCCAGCCCGTAGGCCTGAGCGCTGGTCCAGGCAATAGAGCGTTTCTGATCGTCTTCTGGCATTTGGTTCCCCTTGAGCGTTACTACGCACGTTCCAATAGATCTGTATCAACGATAGCGGGCGCACGCGCTCACAGACTGTGGCTGCAGTCACACCATATTGTGACCACCGTCACAGTTCGGTGTTGCGGGGTTCCCCGCTGAAACTGAGGCAGCGACCGCTATTGCATTGTAACGGAGAGCCTCTGAGCCCGACCGTCCCAGTGCCGTGATACTTCCACTCCACGCCTGCCGCACTACCTGACTCGTTGGTAGCAGAAAACGTAGTCGAGGATCTGCGGGTCGTGGGACATCTCGATCTTCGTTACCAGGGCGCTCTCCAGTCCCGACGGGACGCTGTCGGGCAGCTTATCGTTGGAGAGGAGAAATCCACCTGGCCGTAGCATGGCGGCTACATTGGCGCGAGCAAGAGATTGCTCGAATCCATCGTAGTAAATGAAGATACTGGTGCCGATGATCAGGTCGAAGGCTTGCTGCGGCGGAACCCCAAGACGCTGAAACACAATGTTTAGGTCCAGCGGAGTGAT
>Ga0209517_10002085_pt1 | contig 28902 bp, 23 predicted proteins | sample PeaSoiMetSII2010_FD_187695 | JGI IMG/M metagenome (GOLD analysis project Ga0209517, IMG submission 187695) | Peat soil microbial communities from Weissenstadt, Germany - SII-2010 (SPAdes) (version 2) | ecosystem: Environmental > Terrestrial > Soil > Wetlands > Peat | place: Germany...
TTGAAAACCATTCCCAACCACAACGGCCGAGTGGGCATCTCCGGCACGTCCTACCCCGGCTTTTACGCCACCATGGCGGCGCTAAGCCGGCACCCGGCGCTCAAGGCAGTCTCGCCACAGGCTCCCGTTACCGAATGGTTCCTCGGCGACGATTGGCGGCACAATGGCGCGCTCTTTCTGGCGCACGCCTTTGGATTCTTCTCCGGTTTCGGACGGCCCAAGACGGGAGAGAACGAAATCCCCGGCCCCCGCTTCGATTTCGGCACGCCGGATGGCTACGACTTCTTCCTCCACATGGGACCGCTGGCCAATGTCGAGCAGAAGTATTTCAAGGGTAAGGTCGAGTGGTGGGACGATTTAATCTCCCACGACACTTACACGGAATATTGGAAGTCGCGCGACCCGCTTCCATACTTGAAGGACATAAGCGCCGCGGTTATGACGGTGGGCGGTTTGTTCGACGCGGAAGACATCTACGGTCCACCTCACACCTATGAAGCTATCCGCAACCAAAGCCCCAATACAGTAAACATTCTCGTCGAGGGCCCCTGGTCGCACGGCCAATGGAATTACGATCAGGCCGAGTATCTGGGTGATGTCCACTGGGGCCAGAAAACCGGCGACTACTTCCGCGAGCACATCGAGTTTCCGTTTTTCCAGCACTATCTCAAAGACAAAGGAGACGAGAAGTTGGCAGGCGCCTACGTCTTCGAGACCGGGCGCGATACGTGGCACCAACTTGATAGCTGGCCGCCGCCCGAGGCTGTAAAGAAGACTCTCTACTTCCAAAGCACCGGCAAGCTATCTTTCGAGCCACCTTCGACTTCCAGCGAGGAGTTCGACGAATACATTAGCGATCCGGCGAAGCCTGTTCCGCATATATCCTGGACCAGTACAGCCATGACCTACGAGTACATGACGGGCGACCAGCGGTTCGCCGCGTCTCGCACCGATGTGTTGGTTTATCAAACCGAGCCATTGGAAGAGGACTTGCGCGTTGCGGGGCCGCTCACCGCGACGCTTTACGTTTCCACCAGTGGTACGGACAGCGACTGGGTGGTTAAACTGATCGACGTTTATCCTGGCAACTACCCAGATCCCGATCCCAACCCCAAAGGCGTTCGGATGGGGGGCTACGAGCAGCTTGTTCGCGGCGAGCCGTTTCGTGGAAGATTCCGAAAAGGATTCGACAAGCCGGCACCCTTTGAGCCGGGCAAGCCGGACAAAGTCGAGTTCCAGCTTCCCGGCGTCTTCCATACTTTCCGGCGCGCACACCGCATCATGGTCCAAGTGCAAAGCTCGTGGTTTCCGCTCGTGGATCGCAATCCGCAGAAATTCGTGAAGATTGAGGAGGCAAAAGCCAGCGACTTTCAGAAGGCCACCCAACGTGTTTACCGGTCGGCGAAGCTGCCCTCGGGACTTACGGTGGGAGTGTTGCCATCTCATTAGGAAGCTTGAAGTATGAAACTTGGTGCAAATGAGTCAAGTTTTCACACGATGAAATGCTGTCCGTCTTTGGCACTTCTCCCCGCAGGGGAGAACCTTGAGTAGCCGTGGGTGAAACCCACGGGCATGGGGGCATCAAGCGGCACTCGGCCCTGAAGGGGCCGAACCTTTTGGACAACCCCTTGCGAGGTTGGGGATGGCTCGATGGGGTCACCGACCGTGGGCTTGCGCCCACGGCTACTCACGGTGCACCGCTTCGCGGTTAGGGCAATGGTAAAAACTCTCCACTTTCTTTCTATCGCTTTGCTCCTGGTTGCTGTGCCAATTGGTGTGGAGGGGCTCGCAAAATCCAAGGCGCGAGGTTCGTTAAAGCCCCGTGCGATCCCCGCTTACAGCGGACTGGACAGCGGCGTTCCGCTCGCTGTAGCGCTCTCGCCGGACGGCCGGCGCGTTGCAGTTCTCGCCATAGTTCCGCCCGCTTCCCTGGGTGCGGGACCCTACCCGTTGACCCTCCAAATCTGGGACGCTGAACAATTAACGCTGCTCAGAAGCCGGGGAATTGCAGTCCCACGCCAACCACAGAGCGACGGTTCATCTCCTGATCGTGAGCTCGCACCGCTGGAGTGTGTTGTGCGGTACGCGGGAAACGGCGAGTCACTCGTTGTCACCGAAGGCAGCGTCAGGGCGGAGCCGGAGGGTGGGGCCTCATCACTCTCCGCCTCGCAGGCTCGCCTGCACGTCCTCGCGGCCGATGACTTGCGGGAGCTTCGTTCCGTTGACCTCGAGCTCTCTTCAGACCCAAGGACTCTCGGGGTCAGCGACCTCGAGGTCTCGCCGGGTGGGGACCGCATCGCCGTTGCGCTCTCTCCGATTGATTTCTCAATCGGCTTCGGAAACGGAGCGTCGTGTCAGGCGTTTGAAGGGAGCGAAGCGCGAGTTTACGACTTGCGGACCGGGGGAGAATTGTGGAAGGCGCCTTTCGAGAACGGCCGGATTGGCGGCCTTGGGTGGGCCCCTGACGGATCGAGTCTCGCGCTGACGCTTCAGACCGGGCCAGGCCCGGACCCGGTGGCGCAGGCCTTTTGCCCTGAAAGGAAAGTCGACCACAACGTGCTGATTCTCGATTCTGCTTCCGGCCATGTGCTCTCCGGGCTCAACATCGGTGACGTTGCCGGGCCCATTTGCCTTGGGCCTCGTCACGAGGTGTTTACGGCCCCTTATCACTTCTTCTACCAGAAGAGCGGCGACCAGAAGGCGAAAGTCTGGAACGCACAGACCGGCACCGTTGAGCGGACGATTGCATGTCCCGGCAGGGACGTGCACGACGTCCTTGCGCTTTCCCGCGACTCGAGTCTTCTGGTGGGTTACGTCGGAAAAGAGAAATTCGAGTATTCGTGGCGCACCATGCAGGATCTGCCCGAGAACCTCGACGAGCGATTCGCCCTGTGGGATGCTCGAAGTGGAGACCTGCTTCGCATTTCACCAAGCCTCGCTCCCCTCACTCATCCGGCCGGGACGCACCCCGCTGAAAAGCAGGACCTTGGCTGGCTGCCGCCCGCTTTGCGCAAACTGGGCGAGCGCATCACCCGGGTGCAAGCGGCCCCAGGCAAGCCACAAGTGCAAGTGGCTGCCGACGGCAGCAAGGTCCTGGTTTCCTGGCCGTGGCGTGGCTCGCCTCTGCTGTTTGACATACCTAAGTAGCCGATGCACTAGCTTTTGACGTCTCCCCTCGGAAATGCTAGAGTCACACGCCTTGACGAAAGAAAACGAAGGGCATTTTGGACCATCGTTTTTGAGGAGCGCGGCTCTGAAATCCAGAACAAGGAGCACTTATTCTGTGTTTATCTCACGCAGGCAATTCCTCGGCAGGGCAGGGACCGGATTGCTGCTTGCCGAATCGCAGCTCTTGCAGGCGCAGCGCACGTCTGCCATGTCTCCGCACGCGCCGTCCGCACCTGTTCCGAGTCAATCGAAAGTCGCGGTCATCCATGGGCAGGAGCGCCGCAAGATTGTGCACGTTGCCTTGGCGGTCATCGATGAGCAGATCAAGCCCAAACTGGCGGGTAAGCGGTACGTCGTGATCAAACCGAATGGTCTCGCGGCGGAGAACCCTCTTGCTTCTACCCATGCTGACACTCTGCGCGGGATTCTCGATTATCTGATGCCGCGTTTCAGAGGCCCCGTGGTGATCGCAGAGTCCTCCTCCGGGGACACGCTCGAGGTTTTTGAGAGACAGCACTACGAGCAACTCGTGCCGGAGTATGGCGCTGCGAAATTGAGTTTGATCGACCTGAATCGCGAGGCGAAATACAAGACTTTGCCGCTCATTGACTTTGATCTTCATGTCGCGCAAGTCCGATTGGCGGCTCGACTTCTTGATCCGGACGCTTTCGTGATCGGCGCGGCAATCATGAAGACGCACAATACCGTCATTGCGACCCTTTCCGTGAAAAACATGGTGCTGGGAGCCCCGCTGCACAGTGCGCCGGGCGAAACCCTGGAGTGGAGCGACAAGCGTAAATTCCACGTGGGCGTGCGCCAAACTCATTACAACATGATGCTGGCGGCACAGAAGCTCCAGCCCAACTGGGGTGTGGCCGTTATCGACGGCTTTGAAGGCATGGAAGGGGAGGGGCCAGGCTCCGGCACCGCGGTGCCCTCGCGCATCGCGATTGCCTCGACCGATTACATCGCCGCGGACCGCGTCGCTCTGGAGGCGATGGGAATTAACCCGGCCTGGATCGGATACCTGACTTATTGCGGGCAGGTCGGCTTGGGGCAGTACGAACTGGATAAGATCGATGTCGTCGGCGCCAACCTCGCGTCTGTCAAGCGGAGCTACCGCTTGCATCCCGACATTCAGCGCGAACTCAAATGGATAGGACCCATGGAAGCTCTGCCGCCCATACTGGGAGAACTAGGGCAGCGTTCCGATAAGGCGTCGGCTTGAAGCATGTTGCTGTTCTCTCGGTTGACATGCTGATCGGCATTGTGCAAAAATTTCTACTCTACTAACCAAAGAAAGGGACTTACCCGCAAGCATCGAGCGCAATGGCTGACGAAGAGAAGTCGCCGCCTAAGGCGGACAACGGAGGCGAGACGGCAAAGCCTGTTTCCAAGGCTGAGGCATCGCTGGCGTCTAATCCACCGTCCGGCACTCCTGGAATACCTGCAGGATCGACTCCCGAACCTGCAAAGCCCGCGGCCACTGCGCCTGCAAAGCCCGCAGCTACCGCGCCCGCCAAGCCTGCCGGGGCTGCACCGGCCAAGCCTGCGGCTGCTGCGCCTGCCCCCAAAGCTCCCGTCAAACCAGACCCATGGACAAGCCCGCTATTGGACGCGCTTCAGAAGGCGTTCCCCGGGGCAATTCAGGAGGCGGTGGTCTTCCGCAAGATGCCTTCGATTACTGTCGCCAAGGAGTCCCTGCTCGCGCTCTGTCATTTTCTAAGGAGTGAAGAAGGCGGGGCTTACACCTTGCTCACTGACGAGACGGCAGTGGATTATCCCAAGCGGGAAAAGCGCTTCGACATCGTCTACCATCTCTATTCCTTCGAGCGCAACGACCGGTTGCGGCTCAAGGTTCTGGTTGCTGCGGCTGAACCCCTTCCGTCCGTGACCGAGGTTTGGCCCGCGGCCAATTGGCTGGAGCGCGAAGTCTACGACATGTTCGGAGTCGTCTATGAGGGCCACCCGGATTTGAAACGCATTCTTCTTCCCGACGAGTGGATTGGCCATCCGCTTCGCAAAGACTACGACATTCTGCGTCAAGATGCTGCATGGGTTAAATCCAACCTGGGGATCGAAAGCGGACAGTAACTGATGCCCGAAACCACTTATCTCGACGCCAGCGAATTGATGATCAATATGGGGCCGCAGCACCCGGCCACACACGGCGTTCTGCGGGTCAAATTGAAGCTGGACGGCGAAAGGGTGCTGGGCTCGGAATGCGTCATCGGTTACCTTCACCGCGGGGTGGAGAAAATTGCCGAGAACCGGACCTATGCCCAGTTCGCTCCCTATACGGATCGCATGGATTACGTGGCCGCGGTCACCAACGGCATGGGTTACGTCGAGGCTGTCGAGAAACTGCTGGCCGTGGAGGTTCCCCCGCGTGCACAGTACACGCGGATGGTCCTGGCCGAATTACAGCGGCTGGCCAGCCACCTGCTGTGGCTGGGAACGCATGCGCTCGACCTGGGCGCCATGACCCCGGTTTTCTACACCTTCCGGGAGCGCGAAGAAATTCTCAAGATCTTTGAAAAATACTGCGGAGCCCGGCTCACCACACATGCTTTCCGCATCGGAGGGTTGCAGTACGATCTTTACGACGGATTGGAACAGGATTGCCTGAAGTTCTGCGAATACCTCCTGCCCAAGATCGATGAATACGAGCAATTGCTGACCAAGAACCGCATCTGGATCAACAGAACCCGCGGCGTGGGCGTTCTGAGCGCCGCAGATGCGATCGCCTACGGCGTCACGGGGCCGGTGCTGCGGGGCTCGGGGATAAAGTGGGACATTCGCAAAGTGCAACCTTACGAGGCCTACGACAAGGTGGAATTTGACGTGCCCACCGGTGAGCACGGCGATACCTACGACCGGTATATCGTCCGAATCCAGGAGATGCGCCAGTCCGTGCGCATCATCCGGCAGTGCGTGGAACGCCTTGCGCCCGGACCGATCTTCGGCAAAGTGGGCAAGGTGATCAAGCCGCCGGCCGGTGAGGTTTACCATTCCATCGAGGCGCCCAAGGGCGAGTTGGGGTATTTCGTGGTGAGCGATGGAACCGTAAACCCCTACCGGGTACGGGTACGGCCTCCTTCGTTTGTTAACTTGCAGGCGCTGGACATCATGATTCGCGGCCACCTCGTCGCCGACGTGGTGGCGGTGATCGGAACGCTGGATATCGTGCTCGGCGAGGTCGACCGGTAGAGCAGTGACGAGTGACAAGTGACGAGTCAGAACAGAAGAGCCAGGAGCCGAAGGTTCGGGCCGGTGGCCCGCTATGCGCGGCATCTTGACTCCCGGCTTTGCGCTCGTCACTCGTCACTCGTCACTCGTCACTTTACTTAACATGGCACAGAACATCGTCAACATTCTCCAAGCTCATCCGCTCATTCTGGCACTCATCAAAATCTTGATTGTGCTGCTCGTGCTCTCCGGCATCGTGGCCTACCTGGTGTACATGGAGCGCAAGGTTCTCTCTTTTATGCAGGCGAGGCTGGGGCCAATGCGAGTCGGCCCGTGGGGCCTGCTTCAGCCTGTTGCCGACGGTATTAAACTCCTGCTCAAGGAAGACATCATTCCCGCCGGAGCGGACAAGTTTGTGTTCTTGCTTTCGCCGGCCATCAGCGTTACGGCTGCATTCACAGTTTTCGCCGTCATTCCCTTTGCCGGCAACTTTTTCATCAGCGATATTAATATTGGCCTGCTTTTCATTCTGGCGATTTCTTCTTTGGGAATCTACGGCATTATCCTGGGCGGATGGTCGTCGAACAGCCATTACCCTCTGCTGGGCGCTATGCGCTCCGCAGCCCAGTTGGTGAGCTACGAAGTGGCCGGAGGGCTGGCGCTGGTGGGAGTGCTGCTGATCTCGAACTCGCTCAGCATGGTGGAGATTGTGAATCGGCAGCAGCAGATGGGCGTTTGGAATGTTTTCCTACAGCCGGTGGCGTTCATGATCTACCTGATTGCAGGACTGGCGGAGACCAATCGCAACCCCTTTGACTTGCCCGAGGCCGAGTCCGAGCTTACGGCGGGGTTCCACACCGAATACAGTGGTTTCCGTTTCGCCTTGTACTTCCTTGCTGAATACACCAACATGGTGGTTGTCTCTTGCATCGCCGTGACCATGTTCCTGGGAGGATGGCTCAGACCCTTTACCAATGTCCGGGCCCTGGATTTCCTGCGGTTCGCGCCGGTCGTCTCGCTGGTTGGGGCAGCCGCGTTTATCCTGTGGCTCGGCCTGCGAAGCCTGCTGCACTTGGACCGGTATTTTTTCATCGCTCTGGCGGTGGTGTGCATTGTGCTTGCCGGCCTGGTGGCTGTTCCTGCCGTGCTGAGTGCCGTGCAAGGAATCTTCTGGTTTAGCACCAAGGTCCTGGTCTTTCTTTATGCCTTTATCTGGTACCGCGGAACGTTCCCCCGCTACCGATACGACCAATTAATGACGGTCGGCTGGCACTGGATGATCCCGATTGGATTGGGGAACTTGATCGTGACTGCGGTGGTTCGATACTTTGTAAGCGCGCGAGCGTAGCGGCGGCCTTCAGGCCGCCAGTTTCTGGGCTGAGAGGCTGCGGGGGATTCCATTTGACTGTCATCCTGAGGAGCCGAACGCGGTCCTGAGTGCAACGAAGGAAGGATCTCCGCAGTTCGCTGAAAGTACAACTGCCGGGATTCTTCGCTTCGCTCAGAATGACATGAGATGAGGGTGTTGATGCAAGTCTCGGATTTTCTGCGCCGCGTATTCTTGGTTGACCTCATCAAAGGTCTGAAGCTGACCTTTTCGTATCAGCGCCCCAGCGCCACTTATACCGAGCAGTATCCGCTCGAGCGCGCGGTAGTGGCGGAGCGCTATCGAGGCGCTCCTCGCCTCAACAATCACCCGGAATCGGGCGAAACACTCTGCATCGCCTGCAATCTCTGTTCGATAGCTTGCCCGGAGAACCTGATCGTGGTGGGGTGGGCGCGGACCGAAGATCGCAAGAAACGATTAACAACCTTTACCTACGACCTGTCGCGCTGCATGTTCTGCGGCTTGTGCGAGGACGCTTGTCCCGTCGACGCGCTGGAACTGACGCAGGATTTTGAGATTGCACAATACTCGAGGCAAGGGATGATCTGGGACCGGCAGGCTCTCGAAGAAGGGCCGCGGCCCGTGCGGTACACACGGTAGCAAAGTCGAAAGTCGAAACTCGAAAATCGAAATTCGGGCGGCGGGTTTCTGCCTTTCGAATTTCGAGTTTCGAATTTCGAGTTTCGGCCCGTACAATTATGCTTCTACTGGTTGCATTTGGAGTTCTCTCGGCGGTTGCTCTGGCTTCGGGTGTCATGGTGATTACCCGCCGGAACGCTGTGCATAGCGTTATCTGGCTGATCGTCGCCCTGTTCGCGGTGGGCGGGATTTTCCTGCTGCAGCACGCCGAGTTTCTTTTTGCCGTGCAAATCATTCTTTACGTGGGCGGCATCATGGTGCTGTTCCTGTTTGTCGTCATGCTGGTGAACCTTGACGTGGCTTTGAAGCAGGCGCAGTTCAGTCGCCAGTGGCAACTCGGGTTGTTTACCGCCGTATTGGTATTCGCGCAACTGGCCTACGTGATCTACAAACTCGGGAACGGCATGAGCCTGCCGGCCCAGCCTGCCGGTCCTGCACCCGCGCACAATACCCAGGCAATTGGCCAGGCGCTTTACCAGACGTATATGTTGCCGGTCGAGATCGCTTCACTGCTGCTTCTGGTAGCGATGGTGGGCGCGGTGATCATGGCGAAGAGGAAGTTTGAATGATTCCAACGTCATACTACATCCTGCTGGGCAGCGGCCTTTTCACGATTGGCGTGATCGGCGTCTTGACGCGGCGCAACGTCCTCGTCATCCTGATGTCCATCGAGCTGATCTTGAACGCCGTCAACATCAACCTGGTCGCGCTATCGCAGTATTTCCATTCCGTGGACGGCCAGGTTTTTGCCATTTTCGTAATTACGGATGCGGCCGCGGAAGCAGCGGTCGGGCTCGGCCTCATCATCGCGCTGTTTCGCAACAAAGAAACCGTTAACGCGGATGAAATTGACTTACTAAAGTGGTGAATTGATGACGACGTGGTTCAGTAATCGGACGCTGTGAATCCCCGCAGGGGATTGATAGAGTAGCCGGGGGCAGCGCCCCCGGAACCGGATGTCAGAGATGGTGACCCTGAAGGGGTCACATGGTCGGATCAAGCAAACTTTCGAAGAAGAACTCGCAACGTTGTTAGAGAGGTACCAAGTTCCCTACGACGAGCGCTACATATGGTCGTGAAACGCTGTGCGACCCTTTCAGGGTCGAAATCGTATCGACTTCTTCCGGGGGCGTTGCCCCCGGCTACTAAATTGCGCCCCTGCGGGGCAGAGCCGGCGAAACCGGCTCGAGCGCGTGTTGGGCGTTCGATATGCTGCTAGACTACATTTGGTTGATTCCCGTTTTTCCGCTGCTTGGCGCGGCGGTCCAACTTTTTGTTGGGCGCCGCCTCTCGAAGCAGGGCGTCACTGCTGTGTCGGTTGGTCTTCCGGGCATTGCGTTGGTGTGGGCTCTGGGATGCGTGGGCGAGTTTCTCAAACTGCCGGCGGACGTCCACGTGTTCACCAAGGTCCTGTACTCATGGCTGCCCGCCGGGGCCTTCCGATTGTCTAACGGCTCGCTGGGCAACTTCAACGTTCCCGTGGGTTTCCAACTCGACCCGCTGTCCGCGGTCATGCTGCTGGTGGTGACCGGTATCGGCTTTCTTATTCATGTTTATTCCGTCGGTTACATGGCCCATGAAGGGGGCTACTACCGGTTTTTCGGATACATGAATCTCTTCATGTTCTCGATGCTGGTGCTGGTCTTGGCGAACAACTATCTGATGATGTTCGTCGGGTGGGAGGGCGTCGGCCTCTGCTCATATCTGCTGATCGGCTTTTTCTTCCAACGCAAATCAGCTTCCGATGCCGGCAAAAAGGCCTTTGTCGTTAACCGCATTGGGGACGCGGGTTTTCTGTTGGGCGTCATGCTGATGGCGGTCACCTTCGGCAGCGTGGAATTCCAGCAGGTCACGGAGCAGGCCCGCAGCGGACGCTTTCCAGTTGGCAGCACCGTTATCGTAGCGATTTGCATCTTGCTGTTCGTCGGCGCTACAGGGAAGTCTGCGCAGATTCCGCTTTACACCTGGCTGCCGGACGCCATGGAGGGTCCGACCCCGGTGAGCGCCTTGATCCATGCCGCCACCATGGTGACGGCGGGCGTTTATATGGTGGCGCGCTCGAACGCACTCTTCATTCTGGCGCCCACGGCGATGGCGCTGGTAGCCGGCATCGGCGCCGCAACTGCTATTTGGGCGGCTAGCATCGGCCTGGTGCAAAACGACATCAAGCGCGTGCTGGCCTACTCAACCATCAGCCAGCTCGGGTACATGTTCCTGGCCTGCGGCGTGGGGGCCTTCGGTGCGGGCGTCTTCCACCTGATGACGCACGCCTTCTTCAAAGCCCTGCTCTTTCTTGGCGCCGGGAGCGTAATCCACGCCATGAGCGGCGAACAGGATATGCGCAAGATGGGCGCCCTGTGGGGCCGCATCCCTACCACCGCGAAAACCATGCTGGTCGCCACCTTGGCCATCAGCGGCGCGCCGCTTTTTTCGGGTTTCTTCAGTAAAGATGAAATCCTTTGGCAAGCCTTTTCGAGCCCCTACGGAAGCATCTTGCTTTGGTTCGTCGGGTTCGCCACCGCAGGCCTCACCGCCTTCTACATGTTCCGGCTCTTCTTCATGACCTTTGCAGGCAAGTCCCGCGTCCCGCACGAACTCGAGCGCCATATCCACGAGTCGCCCAAGGTCATGACCGTGCCGCTCATCTGCCTAGCGATTGGGGCGCTGGCGGCCGGATACGTCGGCTGGCCGAAAATACTGGGCGGCTCCAACCACTTCGAACATTTCCTGGAGCCGGTTTTCGAGAACCCGAGCGCTAGGGCGGCGTTTGAACACACCTGGCAGAGCGAGTTCGGTCTCATGCTGCTTTCCGTGGCCATCGCGGCGATAGGCGTTCTGGTTGCATACTTCTGGTACCTGCGGCGCCCGGAATTTCCAGAGCGCGTGGCCGCCAAGGCCGGGCCTCTCTACAATCTCGTGCTGCACAAGTACTACATTGACGAATTGTATGATGCCTTGTTTGTGAATCGAGTGAAGAATCTCGGCAACGCCTTTGCGGCTTTCGACTTGGGTGTTGTCGATGGGGGAGTTAACGGCGCGGGTTGGCTGACGCGAATGTCCGGCGAGCTTTCGCGTTACTGGGACACCTGGGTTATTGATGGCCTTGTGAACGTAACCGCGTTCGTGGTGAAGGTCCTGAGTTATCCCGTGCGGATCATCCAGACCGGCCTGGTGCAGAATTACGCCTGGATGATCACCTTGGGCGTGCTGATTTTCATGGTGTATTACTTCGTGCATTTTTGAGAAAGTCGAAAGTCGAGAGTCAAGAGTCGAGAGTCACGAAGTCGGGAATTGAAGAGGCAAGAAGTCAGGCTTTCGGCGGTCGAGCGTCAAAGATGGAGAGTATATTGCTCTTAACTCTCGACTCTTGACTCTCGACTCTCGACTGCCCTTCCGAGGTCAACGATGGCTTTCTTTCATGATCACATTTTGAGTTTCGTCCTGTTCACGCCGGCGGTGGGGCTGATTGCGCTCATGTTCATTCCCGGTGCGAACAAGCAAGCCATCCGCTGGTGGGGCAACATCGTCATGTTCGTGAGCTTTCTGGTGTCGCTCCCGCTGGTTTTCTGGTTTTCGCAGGAGTCGCCGGAGAAGCAATTCAAGTTTGTGGAAATCCATAATTGGATTCCCAGCATCGGCGCGCAATACCACCTCGGAATCGATGGCATCAGCTTTCTGCTCATCATGTTGACCACCGTGCTGGGCTTCCTTGCGGGGCTCTCCTCGTGGTCGGCGATTCAAGAGCGGGCAAAAGAATATTACGCCATGTTCATGCTCTTGCAGGTGGGCATGCTGGGCGTTTTCATGTCGTTGGACTTTTTCCTCTTTTACGTTTTTTGGGAAGTCATGCTGGTGCCGATGTATTTCATTATCGGTGTCTGGGGCGGCCCGCGGAAGCTTTATGCCGCCATCAAGTTCTTCCTCTATACCCTTGCCGGATCCGTTTTGATGCTGCTCGGAATCCTGACCCTCTACTTTCATTACCACACGGATACGGGCGTCTACACGTTTGACTACATGCAACTGATGCAGCATAGTTGGCCGCTCAACCTGCAATATTGGGTCTTCTGGGCCTTCATGATCGGGTTCGCGATCAAGGTGCCGATGTTCCCGTTCCACACCTGGCTTCCGGACGCCCATGTGGAGGCGCCAACGGCCGGCTCGGTGATCCTGGCCGGCGTCCTGCTGAAAATGGGGACCTACGGCTTCATTCGTTTTTCGCTGCCACTTTTGCCGCAAGCCAGCAGCAACCCCACGATCGTCAAGGTCATGGTCGTGCTCTCGATCATCGCCATCATCTATGGCGCCCTGGTTTCGCTGATGCAGCGCGACATGAAGAAGCTGATTGCATATTCTTCCGTCAGCCACCTGGGATTCTGCACGCTGGGAATTTTCGCTCTGAACCCCCACGGTTTGCAGGGAAGTGTAATCCAGCAGATCAACCACGGAATATCCACCGGGGCCTTGTTCTTGATTGTGGGCTTGATCTACGAGCGCCGTCATACGCGCGAAATCAAGGAATTCGGAGGGCTTTCGAATGTCATGCCGGTCTACGCCACTTTATTCATGATTGTGATGCTCTCCTCGATCGGGCTGCCCCTGCTGAATGGCTTTATTGGAGAGTTCACAATCCTTCAGGGAGCGTTCGAGGCGAACTGGCACTGGGCGGCCTGGGCCGTGGTGGGAATCGTTCTGGGCGCCGCTTACATGCTCTGGCTTTACCAGCGAACCATGTTTGGCGCCTGCGAGAATCCCAAGAACCAGGTGCTGAAGGACTTGAATTGGCGCGAGATCATGACTCTGGTGCCTTTGATCGTCTGGGCTTTTTGGATTGGCGTCTATCCGAAGCCGTTCTTCAACGTGCTCGATAAGCCCGTGGCGGCCATCGTGCAGCGGGTCAATCCGGACTTCTATCGTTCCTCATCGGCTAAAATAACACCGCCCGCTCAAGCTGTAGCACAGCCACTCTTGGCTGTGCAGGCGACGCGTCCGAAGGCTGTGAAGGCACAGGCAAGAGTGCCTGTACTACCTGGATCGGGAGGAGCCGCCCGCCCATGATCACGTCCTTCTTCAGCGCTTCGGACTACCAGGCGATCAAGCCGGAAATCCTTCTGGCGATGTTCGGGCTGGCGATCCTGCTGTTCGATTTCCTGCTCGACAAACGCGACAAGTACATGAACGCGCTGACTGCCCTGGCAGGCCTGGCGCTCGCCGGGCTGAAGCTGGGAATTTTCTGGTTCGCTTTGGGGGGGCAAGGCTACCACGGTTTTGGCGGCGTCTTCGTCTTGGACTCGTTCGCGATTTTTGCCAAGTTCATCATCGTGGTGGCGACGGCGGTGGTGGTGCTGCTCTCCGTAAAGTACCTCGAGATTGAGCATGCGAATTTGGGCGAGTACTACGCTCTGCTTCTCTTTTCGGCCGTGGGTATGATGTTCCTGGCATCCGGAACGGACCTGATCGTGTTGTTTATCGCGCTCGAGCTCATGGCCCTCTGCGAATATGTCCTGACGGGGTTTCTGCGCGGCAACCGGCGCTCCAACGAAGCGGCGGTGAAGTTCTTCCTGCTGGGGGCCTTTTCTTCAGGCTTGCTGCTTTACGGCATGTCTTTGCTGTACGGCATCGGCGGTTCAACCAACCTGTTGGTGATTGCCCAGCGGCTCTCGGACCGTCCTGTGCATGACCCGCTGGCCTGGATCGCCATGATTACGCTCCTGGCGGGAATCTATTTTAAAGTGGCGGCGGTGCCGTTTCACCAATGGACGCCGGACGCCTATGAAGGCGCGCCCACCTCCATCACGGCCTTTATTTCCGTGGCCCCGAAAGTGGCATCCTTCGCCTTCTTCATTCGCATCCTGATCGCCGGATTGTGGCCGCTGCGCGCCGAGTGGCAGGTGCTGACCATCGGAGTTTCTATCGCCACCATGACCTTGGGGAATCTGGCGGCGATAACCCAGACCAACATCAAGCGCTTTTTCGGCTACTCCACCATCGCCCACGTGGGCTATCTTCTGCTGGGCCTTGTCGCCGCCGCCGACGGAAATCGCGAGGGCCTTACAGCCATTGCCATCTATCTCCTGGTTTATGCCTTCATGAACCTGGGAGCTTTCGCGGTAATCATCGTGATGCGGCGGAAGGACCTGATCGGCGACGAGATCGACGACTTCTCCGGCCTGATGTCGCGCGCCCCTGGGATGGCCATCCTGATGCTGATTTTCCTGCTTTCCCTGGCTGGAATTCCCCCCACGGCAGGGTTTATTGGGAAGTACTTTATTTTTCTTTCTCTGATTGAGACCGGACATTACTATTTGGCCGTGCTGGCGGTGGCCTACGCGGTCGTGGCATTGTATTACTACTTTCGCATCGTGGTTGCGATGTTCATGAAAAAGGCCGGGGAGGCAGTCCCGCTCGCCACCAGTGCGGGCATTCGTGTGGCGCTCGCCGTCACGCTGAGTATGACGCTGGTGGTTGGGGTTTATCCCCAGCCGTTTATTCTGATCGCGCGCGAGGCGATCCGGCCCTTCTTTATGTGAAGCACTGCGGGCGTTCGGTGCGCTCGCCGTCACCTGCGCCATGGCATCCAGTCCAAAGAAGCCGGCAAACATCTGGGCCCAGGTGGGGCTTTACACGAGCCTGGGTTTTGTTTTGCCTGCGGGCGCCTTCGCAGGCAGTGCAATCGGTTGGTTGTTGGATCGCTGGTTGCACTCCTCGCCGTGGCTTACGGTGATCCTCGGTTTTCTGGGCTCGGCGGCTGGCTTAACCGAGGTACTGCGGATTTTGGGCCGGGCGGAGAAGGATGCAGACAGAAACGATTCAAATTCCGGACCTGGCTCGGGCTGAAGCGCGACTGCCGCGCTGGATGGTACTTTGCGGAGTGGTGGCGCTGATCGTGATGCTGTTGTACCGCCAAGGGATGATCGCCGTCGGCTTTGCCTTGGGCGCCGCGCTGGGAATCTTAAACTACTATTGGCTGCACGAGGCGGTGGGGGCGTTGTCGATGGCCGGCCAGGCCCGAATTCCCAAGTTGCTGGTGGCAAAATTCCTGATAAGATATCCGCTGGCATTCGGTGTTGTGATTTTCTTCTTCAAGACCCGATGGCTTCCGCCGATGGCGATATTGGCGGGGCTGTTTGTGCCGGTGGCGGGACTTTTGATAGAAGCCATCGTGCAAATCGGAAGTGGATTGGCCTGAAAGAACATGGAACATCAACTTTGGTTTACCGCAATCCTAAACAAGCTTCTGGGCAGCGCAGTAACGCCGGTGCTCGCGAAAATCGGCCGGGCGCCCGCCGACCCTGTCCATCCCATCCCGAATTACGTGGCTATGGAGGTTCTCGTTATCCTTCTGATGTTGGCCGGCATGGTTATTCTGCGTCGGCAACTGTCGGTTGAAAACCCGGGCAAGTTTCAACACATCGCGGAAGTCGTGGTGGGATTCACGCGGGACATGTGCGAGGAAATCATCGGGCACGGCAGCGGTCGCTATGTGGCGATGATTGCGACGCTCGGCATTTTCATTGTCCTGTGTAATCTGTTGGGAATGATTCCGACCTTGCAGACGCCCACAGCTCACATTCAAGTCACGCTGGGCTGCGCCGTGGCGGTGTTCCTTTATTACAATTTTCAAGGGCTTCGCCAGCACGGCGTGATCGGTTATCTCAAGCACCTTTGCGGGCCGATGCTGGCCATCGCGGTCGTCATGTTTCCGATTGAAGTCATCGGGAACCTGGGCCGGCTGCTTTCGCTCAGCGTCCGTCTCTACGCGAATATGATGGTGGGCGACCTGCTCGAATGGGTTTTCAGCGCTCCGGTCCCCGCTGCAATGTCGGCCGCGTTCCACTTGGCCTTTCTGGGACCCGTCATCACCATTCTGGCGCCCGTGGTGTTTATGGCGCTGCACCTTTTCGTCTCGCTCCTGCAGGCGTATATTTTCATGCTGTTGCCTGCCGTCTATATCGGTATGGCGGTTTCGGAGGAACACTAGTTAGAAAATGGAAACTGGAAACTGGAAATCCGAATAGGGTGGGTGGGGAAACGGCAACGGACGATGAACCGAAAACATCCATTTTCCAGTTTCCAGTTTTGCAAGACCGCGAGCGTGATTCCCGCCTGTTCGAGGGTTGGCGGGAAACCACCCACTGGCGGAAATTCATAGTGAACTCGCACCGTGTGGTGGGGAGTTCAAAGGAGGAAGTGCATGAAACGGTACTTTGCGATGTTTCTGACGGTTGTAGGAATGCTACTGGTTGCGGCGCCTGCGTTTGCCCAGGCGGCGGCCGTTAACGCCAATGCGGATAATGCCAAATGGGTGATTATCACTGCCGGATTCGCGATGGCCATCGCTTCCGCTGTCTGTGGCTATGCCCAGTCGAAGGCGACCGCAGCAGCTTGCGAGGGCTTGGCGCGTAATCCGGGCGCCCGGCCGGGCATTCAGTTTGCTCTGATCCTGGCCCTGGTGTTGATTGAGTCGATGGCGCTGTACACCTTTGCCATCATCTTTGCCAAAGTTACGGTTTGATACTCGGGACTTTGTTTTGGTTCGGTCAAAAACGGGGAGGCTTCGGCCTCCCCTTTTTGTTCCGGACCTTGACATCTGTTCGTAATAATGCGAACAGATAGGGGTAAAAAGGATGCCGAAGAAAAGAGGATTCAGATCCAAGGCGCTCCAATTTGCCTATGACCGTTATGTCGGCGAAGACCCTGAGTCGGCCGCGGCCTTTGAAGAGGAGCTTTCCTCGGCCGACATCGCCAGCCAGATTCATGACCTCAGGAAGCGAGCAGGACTGAGCCAGAGGCAGCTTGCCGCGAAACTGGGCACAACGGCGTCAGTAATCTGTCGGCTCGAAGATTCGGACTACGAAGGTCACTCCCTCTCCATGCTCAGGCGAATTGCGCTGGTCCTGGGCAGACAGGTGAAGATCGTCTTAGTCCCGGCGAGGAGCCAGCGCGCCAGTGCTTGACATCTCGATGCGGGCGTGGCTTGGCTTTAGGGAAGCGGTATCCCAGCGGCATTGGAAAAGGTCAGGAAGACGTTTGGGAAAAGGCCCAGGTAGAAGATACCCACCAAACTTACAGCCAAGGCGGCTCGCAGCGCCATCGGCAACGCGGTGCTGGAGGCCTTCGTGGTGCCTTCCCGCATGTACATGGCAACGACGACGTGAAGGTAGTAGTACACCGAGACGACGCTGTTCAGCAGGGCAATGATGGTAAGGCCGATCAGGTGGGAATGGATAGCGGCGCGGAAAAGAAAGAATTTTCCGAAGAATCCAGCGGTGGTGGGGATTCCGGCGAGGGAGAGCAGGAGGACCGTCAAGCAAGCGGCGGTTCCCGGCCGCACATACGCCAACCCGGTGAAGTCCTCAATTTGCGTCGAGAGTTCGCCGTTCCCCGCCAAATGGGCGATCAACACGAACGCGCCCACGTTCATCAGAGCGTAGGCCGTGAGGTAAAAAAGCACTGCGGAGGTGCCTTCTTTGCTTCCCGCTGCCACTCCCACCAGGACATAACCCGCGTGAGCGATGGATGAATAAGCCAGCAACCGCTTGATATTGGTCTGCCAGATCGCCGCGAGATTGCCAAGGCTCATGGTCAGGATCGCTGAGACCCAGATGACCCAGAAACTGGTGGAAGTCGCCGAAGCCAGCCCACCCAGGAAAACCCTCAGAAGAACCGCAAAGGCGGCGGCCTTAGGACCCACGGAAAGAAACGCCGTCACCGGCGCAGGCGCGCCCTGATAGACGTCCGGCGTCCAGATTTGAAATGGGGCGGTGGAAAGCTTGAACGCCAATCCCACGAACATCAAAAGCAGCGCCACGCGGGCCAGCGTGGTCCACTGCTCCGGATGTGAAAGCCGTGTGCTCAACTCCAGCAGGTTGGTAGTGCCCGTCAGGCCGTAAACAAAGGCAATGCCGTAAAGGAAGAAGGCGGTGGCGAATGATCCCAGCAAAAAGTACTTAAACGACGCCTCGTTGGCGAGCGGGTCCCTTCGCCTGTAGCCCACGAGGATGTAAGTGGAGATGGAAGAGATTTCGAGTCCGATAAACACCATGATGAGGTCGGTGGACGCTGCCATGAAGCACATCCCTGCCGTCCCCATCAGGAGCAGCGCGTAGAACTCGCCGTGTTGAAGGCCGTCGCGCTCGAGGTAGCTTACGGACCCGAGCACCGTCAGCGCCGCGACCAGCAAAAACAGATAGAAAAAGTAGAAACTGAATTGGTCTGCGGCGATCGCCCTGCCGAAGGCCGGCCCTGGATTATTGGAAGTCCACCATGTACCGCCTGCCGCGGCGAGAATTCCGGCCAGGGAAAGCCATCCGAGCAGGAAGTTTCGGGCGGGTGCAACGAAAGGTTCGAAAACCATCACCAGAATTCCGAATCCACACAGGATGATCTCCGGCAGGATTCGTAGTGTGTCGGTGGGCTGGAAGGTGATCATCGGCCACCCCCCACGGAGGGAATAGGGATTAGGGAATAGGGATTAGGGGCCCGGGAAGCGCGAGCCGCGAGCCGGGAGTTGGGGCTGTTCCCTGTGTTCGCAGCTCCCTGCTTCCTATCAGCTAATCCCTGTCCCCTAACCCCTAATCCCTGCTCTCTAATCCCTAATCCCTGTTCCCTAATCCCTGTCCCCTGCACTCTCGACATGACGGCGTCCACGCTATGGTCCATACGGCGCAAGAAAGGCTGCGGATAAATCCCCATGGCAAGAATCACAACCACTACCGTGGTGAGGATGAATTTCTCGAGAGCGCTGCAATCCAGTAGGCTCTTATTCTTGTCATTCGTGATCTCGCCCAAGAAGGCGCGCTGGTACATCCAGAGCAAGTAGACCGCCGCCAGCACCACGCCCACGGCGGCAAGCGCGGCGTAAAGGGCCCGTTGGTGGAGGGAGCCGAGAATGACCAGGAACTCGCCCACGAAACCATTGAGCATGGGCAGGCCGAGGGAAGAAAGAGTGACGATCAGGAAAAAGGTGCTGAAGACGGGCAGGGAAGTGGCGAGGCCGCCAAACTCGCGGATGAGCCGCGTATGGCGGCGTTCGTAGAGCAAGCCGACGAGGATAAACAAGCCGCCGGTGGAAACGCCGTGGCTGAACATCTGGTAAATGGCGCCTTCCATTCCTTGCGTGTTGAGCACGAAAATCCCCAGAACGCAGAAGCCAAGATGCGCCACGGAGGAATACGCCACCAGTTTCTTCAAATCGGGCTGCACCATTGCCACCAGCGCGCCGTAAATGATGCCGATAATTGCCAGGGCGATAATAAGCGGCGCGAACTCTCGCGAGGCGTGCGGAAAGAGCGGCAGGCAGAATCGCAGCATACCGTAGGTGCCCATCTTCAGCAGTACCCCGGCCAGAATTACAGAACCTGCCGTGGGGGCTTCAACGTGGGCGTCGGGCAGCCAGGTATGGAACGGGAAGAGCGGAACCTTGATCGCAAAGGCGACGAAGAAGGCCAGGAAGAGCCAGCGCTCCGTCGAGGGAGACAAGACAGGACTGTTACTGAATGTGGCAACAATTCGGACCAGGTCGAAAGTTCCTGTGACGCTATAAAGATAGATAATGCCCGCGAACATGAGCGCGGAGCCGGCCATCGTGTAAAGAATAAACTTCACTGCCGCATAAATCCGCCGCTCGTGACCCCAAATGCCAATCAGGAAGTACATCGGGATCAACATGACTTCCCAGAAGACAAAGAAAAGCACCAGGTCGAGCGACGCAAAGACGCCGATCATGCCGGTCTCGAGCGCTAGCAGGAAGATGAAGAATTCCTTCACCCGCTTCGTAATTCCCGTCCAGGAGACCAGCACGCAGAGCGGCATCAGGAAACCTGTGAGCAGGATGAGCAGTCCGCTTAAGCCATCCACTCCGAGGTGATAGTCAATCGGTGGCGCCGTGACCCAGGGATGGATCTCCACGAACTGCATGCCCGGAGTGTCTGCCCGCAAGCGGGCATAGAGGATCGCGCTCACCAGAAAGGTGAGCAGCGATGACACGAGCGCGACCCAACGGATCTGTTGCGTGCGCGCGGGGCCAAGAAAACCAACGATGAATGCCCCTGCCAGCGGCAGCAGGATTGCGATCGTAAGAATATGACCAGCTAGCCAAACCATAGAGTCAACCAGGTTCTGCCGTCTTGCTCGTCACTTGTCACTCGTCACTCGTCACTGCTATTTCGGCCAGAGGACGTAAGCCAACCACACCGTGGCGCCCAGCATGATCCAGGCCGCATAACTGCGGATGTTGCCGGATTGAATGCGGCGCAGGATACCGCCGACTCCGGCGACCCTCTCGCCGGTTCCGTTAACGCCGAACCCGTCGATAACCTCCGCGTCGACCCGCTGCCAGAGGATCTTTTCCGATCCAACCTTAATTGGCCGGACCAGCAGCCAGTTATAGAACTCATCCACGTAATATTTGTGAACCAGGAGTTGGTAGAGGCCGTTGAAGCGCTGCGCGACGCGGTGAGGCAACGACGTCTTCTTCAGGTAAAGCCACCAGGCTGCCAGGATGGCGACGGCCGCAAAGCAGAGCGCGAAGATCATCAAGGCGCCGGCGGAAAAGCCCTGCACGCCGGACTCCTGCCCGGAGGCTCGCAGGAAATCGCTCGAGGTTTGGAACACCGGATCGAGAAAGCGGTCAAATGCCTCGCTTCCTCCAAAGACCTTGGGCCAGCTCACATCGCCGGCCACGATCGAAAACAGCGCCAGTATGAGCAGCGGGGTTGTCATCTTCGAACCGCTCTCGTGCACATGGTGCTCGGCTTCGGGCGACAGGCGCGACTTGCCGAAAAAGGTCAGGAAGAGTGCGCGGAACATATAAAAGGCGGTCAGGCCGGCCGTGATGGCGGCGAGCCAATAGATCCAATGCCGCGCCAGAGGGCCTTCGTAGGCTGCTGCCAGAATCTCGTCCTTGCTGAAAAACCCGGACAACCCCGGCACGCCGCTGATGGCCAGGGTGGCAATGAAGAAGGTGATGAAGGTCGTCTTCATCTTGTGCCGCAAGCCGCCCATCTTGCGCATGTCGAGTTCGCCGTCGAGGCCGTGCATCACGCTTCCGGCGGCAAGAAACAAAAGCGACTTGAAGCAGGCGTGCGTCATCAGGTGGAAGATTCCGGCCGCGAACACGCCCACTCCGCAGCCGACAAACATGTATCCAAGCTGGCTGATGGTGGAATAGGCCAGCATTCTCTTCAGATCGTTTTGAGTGACGGCAATCGTCGCCGCGAAAAACGCGGTCACGCATCCTACGACGGCGACAATTTCAAGAGCCAGCGGAGCATGTGCGTAGATGGGGTTCGACCTGGCCACGAGATAAACGCCGGCCGTAACCATGGTGGCGGCATGAATCAAGGCGCTGACCGGCGTGGGCCCTTCCATGGCATCGGGAAGCCACACGTACAGCGGAATCTGGGCCGATTTCCCAACCGCGCCGAGGAAGAGAAGCAAGCCGATGGCGGTCAACGCGGTCTCGCGTTCGCCCGCCTGAAGCGCCGCGATGCCGTTGAACGCGGATTTGAAATTTAGAGATCCGAACGTCCAGAAGAGCAGCGCCACGCCCACGGTGAATCCCGCATCGCCGATGCGCGTGACGATGAACGCCTTCTTCCCCGCGTCGGAAGCCGACTGCTTGCGGAAATAAAACCCGATGAGCAGATAAGAACACAGGCCCACGCCCTCCCAACCCACAAACATGAGGGGATAGTTGGCGGCTGTGACCAGAGTCAGCATCATGAAGAGGAAGAGGTTCAAGTAAGTGAAGAACCGATAGTAGCCGCCCTCGTGTTCCATGTACCCTCTCGAGTAGAGATGGATCAGGAAGGCGACCACCGTCACGGTGACCGTCATGACCAACGTGAGGCGATCGTAGAAGAGTGCATAGTCAGCGCGCAGATTCCCGGATTCGATCCAAGTAAAGTAACTGTGTATGAAAGGCGCGGGTTGACCGGGAGAGGTTGTATAGGTCCAAGCGCTCAGAAGCGCGAAGACCATGGAAAGCCCGGAAGCGCCGCAGCCGATCAGCGACACGACTGCCCGCGAGAAACGCCGCCCCAGAACGCCGTTCAAGGCCATGCCCACGAGCGGCGGGAGCAACATCAGGATGAGGAGAGTTTCCATTTTCGGTCGTCAGTTGTCCGTCGTCAGTTGTCCGTCGTCAATCGCACATGCGTTCTGTCGGTTCACTTTTGACTCTCGACTCTTGACTCTCGACTTCTCGCGAACATCCGACGCTACAATTTCATTGAATCGAGGTCTTCGATGTTCAGCGACTCACGATTCCGGTAGAGCGCGATGATGATGGCAAGGCCTACTGCCGCCTCGGCCGCCGCCACCACGATCACGAAGAAGGCGAACAACTGGCCGTCCAGGTTTCCGAGATAACGTGAAAACCCGATAAAGGCCAGGTTGACGGCGTTGAGCATGATCTCGATGCACATAAAAACCGTGATGATGTTCTTCCGAAACACAAAGCCTGCGGCGCCAATCACAAATAGCGTGACGCTAAGAGCCAGCACGTGTGAAAGCGGGACCATCACGAAGCCTCAGAACTCCTTCTTTGCCAGAACCACTGCGCCCAGAATCGCCACCAGGATCAGGATTGACGTAACCTCGAACGGCAGCACATAGTTCCTGAACAACAGACGACCGATGGCAGCAGGCCCGGCGTCCATAGCGGCGGCAGGGTGCAAGGCGCCGGCGGGGAACTGCTTCCAGATGGCAAGCAGGACCTCCAGCAGGAAAGCCGCGACCAGCGGGGCGCCGAGCCAGTGCGCCATTCGACTGCGGTGGCTAGGCGTTTCCCGGCCTGCGTTCAGAAGCATGATGACAAAGACGAACAACACCATAATCGCGCCCGCGTAGACGATCACCTGAATCACGGCGATGAATTCCGCGCCCAGCAAGAGATAAACCACCGCCAGCGAACACAGCACCACGATGAGCGACAGGGCGCTATGCACAGGCATACGTTGCGCGACCACGCTCAGAGCCGAAACCACGGCCACCGCGGCGAAAATGTAAAAGAGGACTGCCATCTTGGAATCCCGCGAACTAACCCGGATTTCTCACCACGCCCAGTACTCCACCTGTATGTAGGGGGACGGCTTGCCGTCCCCTCGCGAACCGGGTAGGGCAAGCCCTACCCCTACGCGCTTTATGCATTCAACCACGCAACCACGAAGCTGGTCCCCAGAACATTCAGCAAGCCCAGCGGCAGCAGAAATTTCCAACCGAACGCCATGAGCTGATCGTAACGAAAGCGGGGCAGAGTCCCCCGCATCCAGATGTAAAAGAACAGAAAGCAAAAGAGCTTAAGGCAAAACCAGAAGACCGGAAGAAGCACGCGCAGCACGTAGGGACCGAAAACGGGACCATGCCAGCCGCCAAAGAAAAGTATCGTCGCCAGGCACGAGACCGTGATCATGTTGGCATATTCCGACATGAAAAACATGGCAAATTTCATACTACTGTATTCGGTATGATAGCCGCCCACGAGCTCGCTCTCTCCTTCCGGCAGGTCAAAAGGAACGCGGTTGGTATCGGCGATGGCGGCGGTAAAATAGACGAGGAATCCCACGGGTTGCACAAAGATGTTCCAATGGGGAAGGAAGGTGTTCACTTGACCGATGTGCCAGAAGCCGCTTTGGCTATCGACGATGCCGCGCAGGCTCAACGTTCCGGCCATCATCAAGACGCCGACCACGGCGAGCCCCAGCGAAAGCTCATAACTGATCATTTGCGCGGACGAGCGCAGCCCGCCCAGCAGCGGGTATTTGCTGTTGGACGACCAGCCGGCCAGCGCAACGCTATAAACTCCCAGCGAGGTGACGGCAAAGACAAAGAGCAGGCCAACGTTGAGATCAGTAATCTGGAACAGGACGGTGTGTCCGTGGATGGTAAAGCCTTCCCCGAACGGGATGACGGCGATGGAGAGGAAGGCCAAAGTGAGGGCGAGAAAGGGCGCGAGCCAGTAGACAATCGTGTCCACCTCGAGGGGCACGATATCTTCTTTCAGAATGAACTTGAGTCCGTCCGCCAGCGGCTGCATAAGGCCGGAATATCCCACCAGGTATGGCCCCCAGCGGGACTGGATGTGGGCCACGACCTTCCGCTCCAGCCAGGTCAGATAGGCGATCGACGTCAGCATGATGAAGACCACGACCGCGATTTTTATCAGGGTGATAAGGAGCAGCAACCCTGTGTCAGAAAATGTGGCCATAGGGTTTCTTGGCTTCGTCCACTGAATTGAGCGCCCAACTGTAGCGGCTTAAAGTCCCGGACGTGAAAAGCGTGTCACGCGAAGAAAAAACCAAACCGGCGCCTTCCAGTTCACCCGGAGTCCCCTCGGGGCGTGTCGCGACGGCGCGGCCCACCAGCAAGCTGGGAAGCGGCAGCGCGTAGCCGGGAACCTTGGCGATGATCTCGCGCGTGACGTCATCGGCGGTTTGGTAATTCCACCTTTGGCCGAGCAGGCGGGCGAGAGATAACAGAATTTCAAGATCGCTGTTCGTGCCCGCTTTGCGCATGGTCTTCTTAAGCGCCTGCGCCTGGCCGCAGGTGTTGGTGACCGTGCCGGATTTCTCGGCGAAGGTCGTGGCGGGCAATACCACGTCCGCCATCGCCGTGGTTTCGGTGGGGAAGACTTCGGCGACCATCAGGAACGCCAGCTTGCCGAGAACCCCATTCGATATGCCATACGTCTTGACAGGATTCGATCCGAAAACCAGCAACGCCTTGATTTCACCCGACTCGATCCCGGCAATGATCTCGCGCGCATGGCGTCCGGGCCGGGCGGGAATCTTCGCTCCCCAAGCAGATTCAAGGCGCGCGCGCGCCGCTTCATCCGTGACCGGGGAGTAACCCGGAAGCGTCCCGGGAAGAACTCCCATGTCAGCCGCGCCGCGCGAGTTTGCGTAATCACCCAGAGCAATGAAACGTGTTCTTCCGGGAAGCGATAGCCCCCACTTCACCAAATCACGAATCGCTGAGCCCTGGATTTCATCACCGAAGATGATGACCGTATCGCTTTCCGTGCGTAACTTTTCTTGCAGTGAATTAACAGCATCAACCCTGTCCGCGCCCGCAGAGGATGGTGCTGCGGTTCCTGCCAGCGCGCGAATCGCTTCCGCTTCTCCTCCCGGCGCAACTGAAACATAGATGCTTGCCTGGCGGCGAAGCTTGATTTCCTGATGATTGATAACGTACAGCCTCGCTCCGTGCCGCTGCACGGCTTGGCGAATCTGGTAGGCCAGAAGGGGGTGTTGCTGGGTGGGGTCGTTTCCGACCAACAGGATGCTGGGGGCCTGCGGAATGTCCTCCATGGCCGCATATCGATCGCCGGCCTGCGCCTCGGTTAAGGCGCCCACGAGAGACGAGTAATCCGCGGTGCGGTGGTGGTCGAGGTTGTTGGTGCCCAGGACGGTTCGCGTGAAGCGCCCCAGGAGGTAGCTCTCTTCGTTGGTGATGCGATTGGAGCCCAAGACCGCGATAGCGTCCGGGCCATTTCTCGCCAGGACTGTCTTAAGTCGATCCACGGTCATTCCGAGAGCCTCATCCCAGGTGCCGGATTCCTGCTTGCCGTTGCGGCGGATCAAGGGAGCGGTGAAACGCTTGTCATTGTTCACGAAATCCCACCCGAAGCGCCCCTTGACGCAGAGGAACTCGCCGTTGAACCCCGAGTGGTCGCGGTTATTGGCGCGAATAATACGATTGTTCCTAATAGAGAGTGTGGTCTTACAGCCGTCGCCGCAGTGGTTGCAGATCGTTCCCGTGTAGGTCAACTCCCACGGGCGGGTGTGATAGCGATAAGTCCCGCTGGTGAGCGCGCCCACCGGGCAGATATCGATGCACATCCCGCACTCTTCGCACTCGAGCTTCTCTCCGCGATTGGGAATAATCTCGCTGTGCGAACCCCGGAAGCCGATCCCGTAGGCGTTCACGTCCATCCCTTCGTCGCAGACACGAATGCACCGATAGCATAGGATGCAGCGCGGCCAATCGTAATAGACAAGGCTCGAAAACTTCTGCTCGTCGTGGTGGAGCTTGGGCTCCATGAAGCGGGTGTCCGCCGCGCCGTAGCGGAAGACGGCATCCTGAAGTTCGCACTCACCGCCTTTGTCGCAAACCGGGCAATCCAAGGGATGATTGGTGAGCAGGAACTCCAGCATCGCTTTGCGAGCGTTCTTCACTTCCTCGGTATCGGTGTGGACCACCATCCCATTGGTCACGATGGTCGTGCAGGCGGTCTGCAGCTTGGGCATGCGCTCGATCGCCACCAGGCACATGCGGCAAGCGCCCTGCAAGCTCAGATTCGGGTAATAGCAGTAAGAGGGTATTTCGATCCCCACCTGCTTGGCGGCCTCAATCAGCAAGGTACCCGGAGGTACAGCCACGGCCTTGCCGTCGATGCTGAGCTTCACTGGTTCGGGCGTGGCCGCCTTCTTGGCGGAAGGGCCCGGCGTCAACGCGGCGCTGCGAACGTAGGGGCCTGCCACAGCACGGGTCTCCTGCTTCAAAGGATGATCCAGCAGTTCAAAGCCCGGTTTTGGCTGGTCGTCTTTCACGCTACCGCCTTCTTTCGACCGATTGTAGGGGTAGGGCTTGCCCTACCCACCGCGGGGGGACGGCAAGCCGTCCCCCTACAACTCAGAGGGTTACTCACGCTACCGCGACCGCCTTCTTTCGATCGATTGTAGGGGTAGGGCTTGCCCTACCCACCGCGGGGGGACGGCAAGCCGTCCCCCTACAACTCAGAGGGTTACTCACGCTACCGCCACCGCCTTCTTCTCATACGGGCAATATCCCAGCTTCAAATGCTCTTCAAACTCGGACCGGAATTTCTTCAATATGCTGATGGTCGGCATCGCCGCCGCGTCTCCCAGCGGGCAGAGCGTTTTCCCCAGCATGTTGAGGGAAACGTCCAGGGCGGTATCCACATCATCCTTCAGTCCCGAGCCGGAATGGAATCGTCCCAGCAGGGACTTCAACCAGGCCGTTCCTTCACGGCAGGGAATGCACCAGCCGCAGGATTCGTGCGCGTAGAACTTCATGATGCGATGCGCGAGTTTGACCATGCAGGTATCTTCGTCCAGGATGACGACTCCTCCGGAACCCAGCATGGAGCCGATTTTGGCCACCGAATCGAAGTCCATCGCGACATCGATCTCATCCGCTTTCAGCACCGGGCAAGACGAGCCGCCGGGGATTACGGCCTTCAGCTTCTTTCCGCCCGGCACGCCGCCGCCCACTTCCTCGATCATGCGGCGGAGATTGAATCCCATGGGCAATTCGTAAACACCCGGCTTGGCAATGTGGCCGCTCAGGCAAAACAGGCGAGTGCCTCCGTTCTTGGGCGTCCCCAGCTTGGCATACCACTCCGCGCCATTCAGGATAATATGCGAGACGTTCGCCAGCGTCTCGACGTTGTTAATAATCGTTGGTCCTTCGTAGAGCCCGACAATAGCAGGGAAGGGAGGCTTGATGCGCGGGTATCCGCGCAGTCCTTCCAGGGAATTCAGAAGCGCCGTCTCTTCGCCGCACTCGTAGGCGCCCGCGCCGGTGTGCGTCGAGAGCTCGAAGTCAAAGCCGCTGCCGAGAATGTTCTTTCCGAGAAAGCCGCGCGCGTAGGCCTCTGCGAGAGCGCGATCCAGGATATTGATCAAATAGCGGTATTCGCCGCGGGTGTAGATAAAGCCTTGGTGAGACCCGATCGCGAAACCGGCGATGATGGTCCCCTCCAGCAATTGGTGCGGATCGCACTCGATCAGCGGCCGGTCCTTGCAGGTCCCCGGCTCGCTCTCGTCGGCATTGCAGACGACATACTTGGGCCGGGAGGATTGCTTGGGAACGAAACTCCACTTCATGCCGGTGTTGAAGCCCGCCCCGCCGCGCCCGCGCAGGCCGGAGTTCTTCATTTCGTTGATGACAGCGTCGGGCCCCATTTCGAAGGCCTTTTTCAAGGCCTTGTAACCCTCGTGCTCAAGATACACGTCGATTGAGGTCGAGTTGGGCAGACCAACCCGTTGGGTGAGAACTTTCACCTCGAGGGGAGAGCCTTTGAAGTAATTCTGGTAATCAGACATGCGTCTCTCAGGTGACAGCACAAAAAAAGTTCAAATGGCAAATGGCAAACGGCAAATGGCAAATTGAAAAGTCCACAGACCAATGGGGCTAAGCCCATTTGAATTTTGCCATTTGCGATTTGCCATTTGAAATTGTTCTTGTCCTTTTTCCGGTTCCCTGTTCCGGCAACCGACCCCCTCACCCGGCCCGCGGCGGCTGATGAAAACGCCGTCGCGGGCCACCCTCTCCCCCAAGGGGGAGAGGGCTATAGTTCTGGGTCTACGATGTAATCCGCCCCATCTGCCCATCTGCCGATCTGCCCATCTGCCGACCTGCCGATCTGCCGATCTGCCCATCTGCCGATCTGCCCATCTGCCGATCTGCCCATCTGCCGATCTGCCCATCTGCCGATCTGCCCATCTGCCGACCTGCCCACTGCCTACTGCCGTCTCAACTTCTCGAGCAAG
>Ga0209517_10002086_pt1 | contig 28901 bp, 25 predicted proteins | sample PeaSoiMetSII2010_FD_187695 | JGI IMG/M metagenome (GOLD analysis project Ga0209517, IMG submission 187695) | Peat soil microbial communities from Weissenstadt, Germany - SII-2010 (SPAdes) (version 2) | ecosystem: Environmental > Terrestrial > Soil > Wetlands > Peat | place: Germany...
AGCATTTGTAAAGAGGGTAGGTCGGCACTACAACGGCCTTCTGAAAAGCCAGCTTTGATGGATAAGAGGTTAGACCGATAGGGAGGTCAACTTTCCCTCACAAATGTGCGGAACTGCGAAGGTGAGGCTAAATCGGAGCGGAAATCAACTGCGGGGATTCTTCGGCCCAAAAAGCGGGCCTCAGAATGACAATGTCAGCGTACCGATTAGGATAACAGTGGTGGCGGAGGGGTCACCCTTCAGTGCTGGGAGCGGGCAGATCTTCACCAATCGTGGGTATGGTTGCGCTCTCCTTGCCAACCACTACCTGCCAAACCAGAAACTCCAGAAGAATTCTTGAATCCTTCCATGAGGATTTAATTCCGAGATCAGTGCGGCGTACGGCCCGCAGCGCCTGCTGCACTTCCTCGCGCGGATAATTCCGCTCGACGAGCGGCACGATTTCCCAAGTGGAGTAAGGATTCGCAGGACGCGACCAGCTTCCACGCCCCCCGCCGTACGATGCCCCGCCTCCCCTGAGCGTCTGGCGAAACAGGTCGCCGATGCACCAGACAATCAAGGTCTCGGCGACTTTGCTGGCCAAAAGATCGCGCAGGAATTCCAGCGCCAGGCCGCACTTTCGTTCGGCGATAGCGCGCAGAAGTTTTCCGATCTCGCGCTCTTCGCGGAAGGCGACGATCAGCTCCAAGTCAGCCGCCTCAAGGAGCTTCTTGCCGGGGTTGGCCGTAAGCAGTTTCTCGAGTTCCGTGCGCATCCAGAGCAGGTTCACTCCGGAAGTCTTCGCGTCACTGCGCGAATCGCTGCTGATCTCGAATTTGCCGGCAATTTCCTCCGCCAATTCCCCGCCGATCTCCACTCCCGCCTGGTGCAGGAAGTCACCGGCCCAGAGCGCGGCCTGGCGGCGATTGAGCGCCCGCATCTCCACCAGTTCCGCTTTTTTCTCCAGCAACTGGATGAACTTCCGCCTTCGGTCCGGCTCCGAGGCTGTGAAGACCACAGTGGAGAATGGCGATGGATGCTCGAGGTAGGCGCGCAATGCCTCAGCGTCCTCTTCGCCCGCGTGTTTGAAATCTTCCGGGTCGGAAAAAAGCAGGAAGTTGTGCCCGCCCAGCATGGGCATCTGCTGGGCTGCCTCGAGATCGTGCCGGAGACGCTGCGGCTCGAACTCAATTTCCGCCAGGCACCATTGTCGCGCCTCTTCCGGAATTGAGTTCACCACCGCTTTGCGGCATTCTTCCTGCAGAAAACGGTCCGGGCCGCGCAGGAAATACGCCCCGCCCGCCGGGCCTTTTCGGAATGCGGCAAAAAAATCCGCAGGCTGCATGCAGCCATGCTAACACATAAACCGCGGGTTACGCAGATTGCACAGAGCGGCAAAGCCGCAACCCAATGCAGATTCTTCGCTTCGCTCAGAATGACGTGCCACCCTTCGCTTCAGTATAACGTGTCATCATTCACTTCCCTCAGAATGACGTGTCATCCTGAGCGAAGCGAAGGATCTGCTTTTCTTCGCGCCGCGATGAAACTGATCTTCGTGGTACAGATTTACGAAGCTCAAATCGCCGCCAGGGCATTCAACAGCTTCACTCCGTCCGGGACACCCCAGCCGGCGACGGCATCGAATCCCGGTTTGGCCCTGTAACCGCGGCCCGGATGAGGATCCGAAGTATTGTGCCCGGAAGTAATATCGCGTGTCGAGTGTTTGCCGACGGGCACTCCGCGGTTTCCGTTCTGATAGAGCAACGGCGTCACAAACCGTTGCTGCTTCGCGGGCGGGAGGGCGGCGTTGATGCGCGCCACGAGCGCGGCCCAGAGCGGGGCCGATGCACTGGTGCCGCCGTTGGATTGCGGCTTCCCCATGAACACCAGTTCATAAAGTGGATCTCCCGCCAGAGCGGATACGTCGGGCACGATACGCCCGTTGATGCTTCTTGGGTTGAGGGACCTCACCTTAACCCCCTGCCAAGCCGGGCGGGTGAAGACGGAGCTGACGCCACCTCCGGTCGCGCCTCCGCCCTTGGAAGTCCGGCGGCCTGGCGACTCCCACCAGACAATCTCTCTGATATTGGCGCCGGACTGTTTCAACATCGTTCCGCCAACTGCCAGCGCGCTCGGGCTGGAACCCGGAAAGTCCACATGGGCGTGGCCGTCATCGATCTGGTCTCCCGAGCCGTCGTCCCCAGCCGCAACGCAGGTGGTAATGCCCAATAAGCGCGCCACATTCAGCCGATCGTCGATGGCCGCCAGCGCATTCTTTGACCAGCCGGGGTCTTCCTCGGCCAGTCCCCAACTGAGCGAAAAAACCACCGGCCTGGCAAGGATTACCCGGTTGAGAAGATCAACCCACCCGCGCTGGTCAAAGGTGCAAAAGTAGACTGAGATGTCTGCCTTGGGGCACAGGCCGGCGATGATCTCCACATCCATCATCACTTCCACGCTGTCATCCAGGGCCTGCCCGCGCGCCCGCGGAGGCAACGCCAAGACCCCTTGCAAGGTGTAAGCGGGAGCATCGATCGCAACGGCCTTCACGTTGGGCGCCGGAAGATGGAACTTGGCGCAGTAAGCGGCGGCGTCCTCCGCGAAATAACCGCCCCCAAACTCGCCGATTACTATGCTCTGACCGGCGCCGTCGCCGGGTGGGAAATTGTAGCGCCGCTCGAGATCGGGCGGCCCTAACGGCGGAAGCTTCGCCTTCCGGGTGGAAGAGCTTTCCGCGCCAGCTTTGCGACGCGCCATGCGCCGCTGGTCTAGCCCGTGGACTCCTCTTACAATTCCCGCCAGTTCCGCGGGGATCGAAAGCGTTCCTTGCCGGCCCCGATACTCACCCTCGCTCGGCGAGCGCATCATCACCAGCCCCGGCTTGAAAGCCGCCTCCATCGCCGCGGCTGTGCCGCTCACTTGCATGCTGCGAGTCTCCGGTGAAACTTCGTCCACCTTGAGGCCAAATCTCTTGAGTACCTTTCGAACCTTGTCGGCGTCCTCCTGCTTAGCGCCGAATTTTTCAGCTACCTCCTGTGGCGTCAGTGTTTGGCCGACGAACTCGTCCGCACCGGGCAACTTCGGACCTGCCAGGTCGATGGTGACGACGATCTTCTCTTTGGGATCGACCTTGCCGACCCGAGTTGCGTTTGGGTCTTTACCTCTCTTGCTGCCCGGAAGAACTACATGCGTTTTACTCGCCATAATTGCCCTCCAGTCCTTTCGGTTTGCGCCAGTGAACGCGGTCAGCATGCTGATTCGCCCATGCTGTCAAGACGTCCGGCCAAGACTACACCATGTCCGCGAGCGGTCCACAACCTTAACGTCTGCGGGATCGAAATATAGCCTTGCTCTCAGTTTCTTAGGTCATTTATAGGAAAAAGCATTATCTCCCCGATGCTCCCCTTATACAGTCCGCCAATACCCTTGTCAATAGTCACCTTCGGCAGGACGATTGCGGCCGTGCTGTGCACCGAAGGAACGGCCTGATTTTTCCTCTGAGCCCCGCCGGCAACGAAAGCCTTTGAAGCTGGAATGGATCCCGAGGCTCTCCGGCTGAATCCAGAGCCCCTGAGCCTGCATTTTCTGGTAGTGTCCTGGTTTCGGCGTAGCGCTGGCCTTTAGGCCAGCATCTGCCGACCCTTCGCTTCACTCAGGGCAGGCTCTAAAGGTCGGCGCTACGAGTCAAATTGGGACACTACCCATTTTCTGCTTGACACGCCCCTGGCGGCATAGTAGCCTATAATGGTTGGGCTATGTCGAAGGCGCCAAGCAGCCTCGGCTGGGCCGTGTCAACAGTCAGTGTCAGGTACTGTCTTCGCAGGTGAAGTTGCCTAAGAAACCAAAATTATACGACTGAAGCCACTAAGCTATTGAAAACAAAATTGATGTACTTTTCAAAGATGCCAAAACGAAGCGAAGGCTAGGATCTCGATTGGCACAACCGCCGAGGGAAAATGGAAACTGGGAAATGGAAACTGGAAACTTGAGCGCGGCAATTGGGGGATGGCGCACCTTACCCTTCGATTTCCCATTTTCCAGTTTCCCCCTCCGTTTGACCCTGCACACCGCGAATTGTTATATTAGAATGAGATTGACTGGATTTGGAAGCAAGTGAGGAATGGCAAACGTTCTAATCGAATTCCCTGATAAGACAGCGAAGGAGTTCCCCCAAGGAATAACAGCGCTGGAGGTGGCGAAGTCTATCGGCCCACGCCTTGCGGCGGAGGCACTGGCTGCCAAGCTTGACGGGCGAATGGTGGACCTGTCGACCCCCATCGAGCGGAATGCTCCCATCCAATTCGTCACTCCATCCTCGCCCGAGAGCCTGGAGATTTATCGCCATTCCACGGCTCACGTGCTGGCCGCCGCGGTCACCGACCTTTTTCCGGACGCGCACCCGGGCGTCGGCCCCGCCACGGAGAACGGTTTCTACTACGACTTCTACCGCGAGAAGCCCTTCACGGAAGATGATCTCAAGAGAATTGAAGACCGGATGCGCGAGATCATCAAGGCGGACGTCCCGAACGAGCGTGTACATTTTCCGAAGGAAGAGGGCAAGAAGCTCTTCGCGGAAATGGGCGAATTTTTGAAGTGCGAGCTGATCGAAGAGAAAGCCGATCCGGTATTCAGCGCCTACCGCACGGGCAAGTTCCTCGATTTCTGCCGCGGGCCGCACATCCCTTCCACCGGGCGGATCAAGGCCATCAAGCTGCTAAGCGTTGCCGGGGCGCACTGGAAGGGCGATGAGAAATCGCATCCCATGCAACGCATTTATGGGACTGCCTTCTTCACCCAGAAGGATCTCGACGCGTACCTCGCACACTTAGAAGAGGCCAAAAAGCGCGATCACCGCCGTCTGGGGAAGGACCTGGACCTTTTCAGCATTCAAGACGACGCGGGACCCGGGCTGGTCTTCTGGCATCCCAAAGGCGGCATCATTCGCCGGGAAATTGAGGAGTGGCTCTACAGCGAGCTCACGGCCCGTGGATACGATCTGGTCTACACACCGCACGCCATGCGGCTGCACCTGTGGGAGATCAGCGGCCACACCGGCTTTTATCGCGAAAACATGTTCGGGGTCATGGACGTTGAGAATGACAAGTACCAGCTCAAGCCCATGAACTGCCCCGGTCACATTCTGATTTACAAGTCGCGCGCGCGAAGTTATCGCGAACTGCCCATGCGCCTGGGAGAGCTCGGTACGGTCTATCGGTATGAACGCTCCGGCGTCACCCACGGGTTGTTGCGCGTGCGTGGGTTCACCCAGGACGACGCGCATATTTTCTGCATGCGCGAGCAACTGGAATCCGAGGTCGAGGCTTGCGTGGAGTTTGCCCACCTGGTGCTCAAAACTTTCGGCTTCGATCAGTACCAGGTGGAACTGTCGGCCCGCGACCCGGCGGACCCTGAGCACTACGCGGGCAGCGAAGACGAGTGGAATATGGCGGAAAGTGCGCTGATGAATACCCTGAAGCGCATGGACATTCCGTTTAAGTGCATGCCCGGGGAGGCGGTGTTCTATGGGCCCAAGATCGACATCAAGATGGTCGATGCCATCGGCCGCCCGTGGCAACTTACCACCGTGCAATTTGACTTTAACCTGCCGCGGCGCTTCGGATTGGAGTACGTCGGGGCCGACGGACGCCTGCATACCCCGGTGATGGTGCACCGGGCCTTACTCGGTTCGATCGAGAGGTTCTTTGGGGTGCTGATCGAGCACTACGCGGGCGCCTTTCCTGTTTGGCTGGCGCCGGTGCAGGCTGTGGTGCTGCCCATCAGCGACAAGCACTTGGCCTACGCGCGCGAGGCTCACGAGATGCTGCGCCGGGCCCACGTGCGCGCCAACCTGGACGACCGCAACGAGAAGTTGAATGCGCGCATCCGCGACGCTCAGCTTCAGAAGGTGCCGTTCATGCTGGTGGTCGGCGATCGCGAAGCCCAGGGCCGTGGTGTCGCCGTGCGGCGCCGGGATACCGGGGATGCCGGCTTCCGGGCGTTGGACGATTTTATCGGCTGGATTCGACAGCTTATCGACACCAGAGCCACGAAATGGTAAGCTGTCTTCTCGCCCGAGGATATTTCGGGACGCATGGCCATGCGCCCCGCCGCGACCAACGCAGAAGTTTAAAGAAGTAGGGACGCACGGCCATGCGACCCTGCTGGGCCAATGGGGCCAGGAGGAAATGCCTATCGCCGACCGATTTGTTCGAATCAATGAGAGAATTCGAGCCCGTGAAATCCGGGTGATCAATGAAGAGGGCGGACAACTGGGAATCATGCCGCCCTATGAGGCTCTGAAAATCGCGCGAGGCCAAGGTCTCGACCTTGTGGAAGTTGCCCCCACGGCGAACCCGCCCGTATGCCGCATTATCAATTACGGTAAGTACCTTTACCAGCTCAGCAAGCGGCAGCACGAGGCTAAGAAGCATCAGAAGTCGATTGAGCTTAAAGAAGTGAAGATGCGGCCCCGGACCTCCGCGCACGATTTTGAAACCAAGCGGAACAAAGTGATCGACTTTCTGAAAGAGGGAGCGAAGGTAAAAGTCACGGTTATGTTTCGCGGCCGGGAAATGGCTCACCGCGACCTGGGATTCAAAATGATGGAGAAGCTGGCCGACGAGGTGAGTGAGGTAGGGATGGTAGAGACGCGGCCGAAGATCGAGGGGCCAAACCTCTCCACGATTATCTCCGCCAAGAAAGCGCCGGGCAAAGGCTCGGCGCCCCAGCCGTCACGGCCGGCGGGTGCGGCATCCCCGGCGCCGGCCCGGAGCCCTCAGCCTAAGGCGCCTCCGGTGCCCGTAACCGCTGCGCCTGCACAGCCAACTCCCGCGCCTTCGGCTGGAGAAGAGCCGGCGCGATAAGGGCTTGTCTGCAAGAAATCTCTTGACCTTGTCATTCCGAGCGGAGCGAGGAAACTTGCTCTGAGTTCTGTCAAAGCCAAGGCGAGATTCCTCGTCGCCTTCGGCTCCTCGGAATGACAGGCCAGAGGAGTATTGCTGCAGCTACTGAAGGCCTGCGTTACATGAAGATATATTAGCGATTGGAGGGTAGAATTGCCCAAGCCCAAGAAGATCAAGCTGAAGCTTAAGACCCACAAAGGCGCACAAAAGCGCTTCAAATTGTCGGGCACTGGGAAGGTGGAGCGTCACCACGCCTTCGCGCGCCACATCCTGACCTCGAAGGCTAGCAAGCGCAAGCGGAGACTGGGTCAATCGACTGTCGTTTCCCCTGCCAATGCGCCCGCCATTCGGGTTATGTTGCCTTACGCGTAGGGTGCAGGTGTCAGGTGTCAGGTTTCAGATGTCAGGGAAGAACAAGGTGTCAGGTATCAGGTATGAGGGAAAAACAAGGTGCTGCTTGACAGGATGGAAGGGCCAGGGGGTTTACTGACGCCCGACACCTGAAACCAGGTTTTCCCTGACACCTGAAACCTGACACCTGCGTTTCACAGGAGCGGGAAGGCCAACGGCTGGGTGCCTTCATCTCGCCACGCGGGATCTGCCGCCCTGAACCAAATCGAAAGGAGCAAACCCATGCCTCGCGTCAAACGCGGCACAGTGCGCCGTGCCAATCGGAAGAAACTCGCCAAGCTCACCAAGGGCTATTTTCTCAACAAGAGTAAGCTTTACAAATTCATGAAAGAAGCTGCCGATAAGGCAGGCCGCTACGCCTACCGTGGGCGGCGACAGCGGAAGCGGGATTTCCGCAGGCTTTGGATTATCCGTATCGGAGCTGCGGCGCGCTCTCATGAGCTTACTTACAGCCAATTCATTCATGGATTGAAGACACTCGGCATTGAACTCGACCGCAAGATGCTGGCCGAACTGGCCGTGAACGATCAGGCCGGTTTTGCGGAGCTGGCGGCCCGAGTGAAGCAGGCTATCGGCACCGGCCAGCCCACAACTGCCGGCGCGTAAGCAATAAGTCATCCCTCGGAGCCGCCGTTCGGGCCACCGAGGGGAAGAACTAGTACTTAGCGACGGAAATCGCCGTCGATAACAGCGCACTTTGGAAGGGCGGGGCTTGAGCCCCGCCGCCTCCAGGAGCGCGAAGGGTCGGGCCTTTAGGCCCTGAAGCCACGTTGCTTCAGGGGCTAAAGCCCCCGATGACAAGCCGTTTTCCATGGCGGGGCTGAAGCCCCGCCCTTCCCGGCGTTCGGCAATCTGACGCGGACTTTCGTCACCGAGGACTAGCAGGACGCTGAAACGGCGGTGTCATGCTAAGCGAAGCATCTGCGGTTTTCCGTCAAACAACTGCAGATCCTTCGCTCCACTCAGGATGGCGCGGACGGAAGGTTCTTTAGCGTACTGCGATGGCAGCAACGACGACATCTATGACTGTTCTTGACAAGGCAAAGAAGACCCTTCAACAACTGGGCGTTTCGGACGCGCAGGGTGTGGAGACTCTCTTCGACGAATTGCGGAAAACGGCGGAGAAGGAGCGCGCGGATTTGGTCTCGCGCGGCGCGCCGAGCCAGGCGCAGCGCGAGAAGCTATCGAAGGCGCTCCGCGACCGGTGGCTGGCGCGCAAGGGCGGGATCCTCTCGCAGGTGGATGAGAATTGGCTAAAGCCGGCCGCGAAGGAATTGAAGCCTGCGGTGGGGCGGCAGTTCAACGAGTTGCGTCGAGCCACGGCCAACCTGGAATTCCAGCCCCTGGTTGAGGCGACGCCCTTGCAACAGGCTCGCACCCTGCAAATGGGATTGCCTCTTCCTCCGGAAGCCGGTCCTGCCGTGCCGCGAGACTTGACGCTTCCCGGAATTCACCGGCCGCTGGGATCAGTTCATCCCGTGATGCGCATGCAGCGTGAAATCGAGGACATCTTTCTACACCTGGGTTTCAGAATTGAGAGCGGGCCGGAGATTGAGAGCACCTATTACAATTTCGACGCCCTCAACATTCCCGAAAGCCACCCCTCGCGGGACGACTGGGACACGCTCTACATCGATGCCAAGACCGTGTTGCGGACTCACACGTCGCCGGTGCAGATTCGCTCCATGGAGAAATACGGGGCGCCGCTTTATATCATTATCCCGGGTAAGTGCTATCGGCACGATAACCCGGACTCCACGCACTCGCCTATGTTCCACCAGATCGAAGGGCTGGCCATCGACGAAGATATTACGTTCGCGGATCTGAAGGGGACGCTCGATTTCTTCGCTAAGATGCTCTTCGGCGAGAAAGTCCGCACCCGATTCCAGCCGAGCTTTTTCCCGTTCACCGAGCCGAGCGGCGAAGTGGCGGTTAGTTGCTTCGTTTGCGACGGGAAAGGCTGCCGGGTGTGCAAAGAGAGCGGATGGATCGAATTGATGGGCTGCGGCATGGTTCACCCGCAGGTGCTGCGGAACGGAGGCATCGATCCCGACAAGTACTCCGGCTGGGCCTTCGGACTCGGTGTGGATCGCTTTGCCATGGTGAAGTACGACATCAACGACATCCAGCTTTTTTTCCAGGGAGACGTGCGGTTCCTGGGGCAGTTCTGAAGGCAGTCGAGAGTCAAGAGTCGAGAGTCAAGAGTCAACATTCAAAAGTTAACTTTCGACTCTTGACTGTCGACTTTGAACTCCTTATGAAAGTCTCACTCAACTGGCTTAAAGAATTCGTGGATTTCACCGCTGAGCCCGGGCAGCTGAAGGCCGACCTGACCATGGTCGGTTTGAACGTCGAGTCGCTCGCGGAGGTTGGCGGCGATTGGGTGTTGGACGTGGAGGTCACCACCAACCGGCCGGACTGCCTCAGCCATTACGGAGTGGCGCGCGAAGTGGCCACTGTTTACCGAAAGACTCTGAAGCGGCTGGAGATTTTCGCGAAAGAATCGGGCGTGCGAAGCTCGGAGGAAATTTCGATTCAGATTCTCGATCCCGATCTTTGTGCGCGGTATTGCGGCCGGGTGATTCAAAATGTGCGCGTAAAGCCCTCCCCGGATTGGCTCGTCAAGCGTCTCGAAGCGGTGGGCCAGAGACCCATCAACAACGTGGCGGACGTCACCAATTACGTGCTGATGGAACTGGGACATCCGCTGCACGCTTTCGACTTGCAGCGCCTCAGGGAGCGAAAGATCATTGTGCGCCGGGCCGTTCCCGGCGAACAGTTGCGGACCCTGGACGGTGCGAGCCGCACTCTAACCCCCGACAACCTGGTCATTGCGGATGCACAACGCGCAGTGGCGCTGGCCGGAGTGATGGGCGGGGAAGATTCGCAGATTTTTTCCACCACTCGTTCCGTGTTGCTGGAGTGCGCCTGGTTTGATCCACTCTCCATCCGGCGCACCGCGAAGGCCCACGGCATGCACACCGAGGCTTCGCACCGCTTTGAGCGCGGCGCGGACATTGACATGGCGCCCGTGGCAATCGACCGCGCCGCGGAGTTGATTGCCGAATTGGCGGGGGGTGAAATCCTTCGTGGCCTGGTGGACGTGTACCCGGTCCCCAGGCGGCGTGAGGACCTGGTGCTGCGGCGTAGTGAAATCCGGCGGATGTTGGGAGCGGACATCCCCTGGGAAGAAGTGGAGCGAACTTTGCGCTCGCTGGGGTTCATGACCGAGCGGCGAGGCACGGTAGGCTGGCGGGTGACGCCGCCTTCTTTTCGGCTCGACGTCAACAAGGAGATCGACCTGGTCGAAGAAGTGGCCCGCCAATATGGCTATGACCGTTTGCCTGCCAGGCTGAGGCCCGCTCCGCCGCGCCCGGAGCGTGATGCGACGCGCGAAAAGGAACTGACGGTTTCGAACCTGCTCTGCAGCCTCGGGTACTTCGAGACGATCCTGTCTTCGCTTGTGGACCCGGAGGAGAATTCCCGCTTCTCTGACCAGACCCCGGTGATTCTGGCTAATCCTCTGAGCCAGGACGCCTCTGCTTTGCGTTCCTCGGCGGCTCCGAGCATGGTTCACGCTCTGCGTTGGAATCTTGATCGGGACCAAAATGACGTGCGTCTGTTTGAGTTGGGGAAGACCTATGCGATGTCGTCGAGCGGAGCGCCCGAGGAGCGTCGTGTTCTGAGCCTGGGTCTCACCGGGCACCGGCGTCCACCGTCCATCCACGACAGCGGCAGGCCGCTCGACCTCTTCGACCTTAAGGGTGATCTGGAGGCATTGGTAGGACTTTTCGAGATTCCGGGAGTCGAATTTGAAACGGTAGAACGCGGCCACTACGAACCAAGCCAGAGCGGCCGGTTCACGAGCCACGGCCAAAGCCTGGCGATCTTCGGACGGCTCAGCCGTGAACTCGAGCGCGATTACAAATTGCGCCAGCCGGCTTGGCTTGCGGAAGTGGAGTTTGAGCGCCTCGCAGCATTTGAATTGCGCGCCCGGGTCTTCCGCCCATTTTCGAAGTTTCCCGTCGTAGAGCGGGATTTCTCGTTGGTGATCCCAGAACATGTGACATATGCGCGCCTCCAAGCTGCTCTGCGAGATCTGGCTTTGGAGGAAATCCAGAGCCTTTGCCCGGTGGATCTTTTCCGGGGTGGTTCGATACCCGCCGGACACTATAGCATTCTCTTGCGGGTTACTTTCCAAAGCCGCGCGCACACGCTGACGAGCGAGGAGATTGCATCGGTAAGTCAAAGGGTAATGGCAGCGCTGGAGCCGCTGGGTATCTCGTTGCGGGGCTAATGACAGGCTGCTGTAATTTTGGAATGGGGGGAAACGCTTGAGCGAACCTGACGATCCATTACGAAAACTCGAAGAAAGAATCTCAAAGACTTTTGAGCTTATCAAGAGATCCCAAGAAGAGAAGATTGCGTTGCAGCAGGACCTTGAAAAGTTCAGGGTGGAATCCAAAGAACGGGCCAAGGTGATTGAAGCTCACGAACGGGAACTCGTTGCACTGCGGCGCGACCGGGAAGAAGTGCGTGTGCGCATCGAGAAGCTCCTCCAGCGCATCGATGCGTTGACTGCCCCAGAGTCAGGTGGATAAGGACTCAGCACCCATGTAGCAGGGGCGGTTCGTGAACCGCTCCTATGTCAGTGGGTGAGCGGACCTGTGACCTGACTGTCCTGCCGGGCAAGAGGTGGGGCCAGTTGCGGTAAATGGCTGGACAGGCTGAACACGCTGTGGAAAAAGTGCCCCGGGATGTCGTCCTGAGCGAAGCGAAGGATCTGCAGTGTGTCCTTGAAAACAAACGAATGCAGATCCTTCGCTTCGCTCAGAATGACAGACAGCCTTTTCTGCAGCCAGTGCATGCGAGGGAAGGAGGCCGATCGTCATGGCGGCGAAAGATACAGAAGGCATTCGGGTGGTTATCTTCGACCAGGAATACTTCATCCGGGGCCAGCTTGACGAGGCCTATATTCAGAAGCTGGGTGAATTCCTGGACGGGAAAATGCGCGCGATCGCCGGCCGCACCCGAACGGTGGATTCGATGCGCATCGCGGTGCTGGCGGCGCTCAACATTGCCGACGAATTCCACCAGATCAAAGCCCGCTACGAAGAAAAGACCCGGCGCGTCGATGAGAAAGTGGAGGAGTGTACGCGGCTACTCGACCGGTTCCTCAGGGAAGCCGATATAACCTAAGCATGAAAATCCTTTTTATCGGCGATGTTTTCGGCCATCCCGGCCGCCGCATTGTGAAGGAGTTGCTGCCCTCGCTGGTTGGGGAGTACGACCCTGACCTGGTGCTGGCCAACGGGGAAAACGCGGCCGCCGGCTTTGGCATTACGCCTCTCCTGGTCGAAGAGCTGCTCGACATGGGAATTGCCGTTCTGACCTCGGGAAATCACATCTGGGACAAGAAGGAGATCTACCCCTATCTGAACGAGCATGCTGACGGCCGACTTTTGCGTCCTGCCAATTATCCTCCCGGCGCCCCGGGCCACGGTTTATATGTGGGCAGAACTCGCTCTGGGATCGACTACGCCGTCATGAATCTTCAGGGGCGTATTTTCATGACCCCCATCGATTGCCCGTTCCGGACGGCGGACGCCGAACTGGGGAAGATCCCACCCGAAATCAAGGTTCGCATCGTAGATGTGCATGCCGAAGCAAGCTCCGAAAAGATAGCCATGGGTTGGTATCTGGACGGGCGCGTGACGGCGGTGCTGGGCACGCACACCCATATTCCCACCGCGGATGAGTCGATCCTTCCAAACGGTACAGCCTACATTACCGACCTGGGTATGACCGGACCTTTCGATTCAGTTATTGGTATCGAGAAACAGACTGTCATTCGGAAGTTCCTCAATCAGCTTCCCACTCGCTTTGAAGTCGCCAAAGGCGACGTGCGCCTCCATGCAGTCCTGATCGAAGCCGACTCCGCGACGGGACGCGCTGTTTCTATTCAGAGAATCATGAGGAAGTAGATCGGGAAATCGGGTGATCGGATGATCGGGAGATCGGGTGAACAAGAATCAACACCCGGTTTGATCGTGTTTATCTCCCGAACACATGCGTGAATACTCACTCGCCGCCGGTGGGTTTGTTGTTCACCCGATCTCCCGATCATCGGATCACCCGATTAATCCGACGTTTTCTTGCCGCATCCTCCGGAATGTGCCAGAATGAAAAACGACGCTTCAGATGAGGAGAGGAAGTGCATCCGGACCTCAAGAATGTCATCGAGCTTCAGCAGGTGGATCTGAAGATAGAGGAATTGACCAAGCAGATCGATTCCTTGCCTGCGCAGATACAGTCCCTCCATTCCCGCCTGGATGAGTTTATTCACGCCCAGGAAGATCGAAAGAAGCGTTTGACAGCCAATCAACATGCGCGCAAGGAACTGGACGGCGATATCAAAGTCATTCAGGAGAAGATCGCCAAGCACAAAGACCAGCTTTACCAGGTAAAAACCAACGACCAATTCCGCGCCATGACAAGGGAGATTGAGGGCGAAGAGGCCAAAGTGCGGGCCATCGAAGACGAGATTCTGGAGAAGATGCTGGAGGCTGAGGAGATTCAGAAACAGGTGCAAGAGGCCGCGTCGCGGCTCGAGAGCCAGCGATCCGTGGTGGCAGGCGAGATCGCACGACTGGAATCCGAACAGAAGGTCGACGACGAAGAGCGCCGCGGTTTGCAAGCCCGTCGCGCTGAAATCCAGGCGAGCTTGAGCGATTCGACTCGAACCCATTACGACCGCATCCGTCCGGCAAAGCGTGGCATCGCGGTAGCGGAGGTTCGCGAGGGGATTTGCACCGCTTGCAATGTTCTCCTGCGCCCCCAGGTTTACAACGAGGTGCGGACCAACGAGGTCGTCCTAACCTGCGAGAACTGCGGACGCATCATTTATTACCCTGAGCCAGCGCCGGTAGAGACGACCGAATCCGACAGTTCCGGGGCCGGCGCAACCGTCTAGTTCGAGACTGGAAAATGGAAACTCGAAACTGAGACTGAGGCTTGAGTTTCGACAGTCGAATGCTGGTTTTCCAGTTTCCATTTGCCAGTTTCGCATTACAAATCTACTGCATGGCTCAAATCCCCCAGATCATTGTGCACATCGACGGCGGGTCGCGGGGCAATCCTGGCCCCGCAGCCTATGGCGTGGTGATGGAATCTGCCGACGGCTCCAGGCTGGCTGAGTTTTCAGGGTATCTCGGGAAAACCACCAATAACGTTGCCGAATACCAAGGTCTGCTTGCGGCGCTGGATTATGCCCTCAGCAAACACTACATGCGGGTTAAGGTGCAAACGGATTCAGAGTTGATGGAGCTGCAAATCAAGGGCGTCTACAAGGTGAAGAATCCCGGATTAAAGCCCCTGCACGAGGCAGCCGGGCGATTGATCGCGCGCTTCGAATCATTCTCGATCGAGCATGTACCACGCGAGCGGAATCGCGAAGCCGACCGGCTTGCTAACCTGGCCCTGGACGCGGCCGCCGCGGGGGGCGTGGGTAGGGGCGGTTCGCGAACCGCCCCTACGACGAAGATTGAAGAGCAAGCCTCCGTTACCCCAAACGCGTTGCGTAGCCCGAAACAGAATGCCGCCAACCCCTTGCGTACCACCGCCACCTTCCGTAACGGGGTTCTCGAACCTCACTTTCAGCTATCGCTTTTGGAAGGTGAAGTGGTAGATTTGGAAATCTACCAAAAGGAGTAAACGTCGAATGGCAGAACGAATGGTGAAATGTGTGAAGCTGGGCAAGGAGCTTCCCGGCCTTGACGAGCCACCGTGGAACGGCGAGCTTGGGCAGCGTATCTACGACAATGTCTCGCAAGAAGCCTGGGAGCAGTGGCTGAGCTACTTAAGGATGCTCATCAATGAGTATCGCCTGGCTCCCGCCAGCAAGGAAGCCCAGGAATTGATCGCTGAGCAGATGGAGCGGTTTTTCTTTGGCGAAGGGTCGGCCCCTCCTCCTGGGTACGTTCCACCCCAACGGTAAAAGCCTGTGAGCACGACAACTACTCCTGCCGAGGCCGCGCCTCGCCTCAAACGCGTACTGACGCTGTGGGATCTGATCTTGTACGGCATCGTGCTGATCATGCCCATTGCGCCTGTACCCCTGTTCGGTGTGGCGCAAAAACTCTCGGATGGCCACGCCGTCACCACGATTGTACTGTCCATGTTCGCCATGCTGCTGACCGCCTTCAGCTACGGCCGCATGGCGGCTGTTTACCCCTCGGCCGGTTCCGCTTACACGTTTGTCGGTTACGGCCTGAACCCACACCTGGGTTTCCTGGCGGGGTGGGCGATGTTTCTCGATTACTTGATCGTTCCCCTCATTTGCACTGTCTATGGCGCATTGACGGTCGAGCGTCTGGTTCCGGGAGTCCCCTACGTAATCCTGGCCGCAGCCTTCGCGGGCGCGATGACGCTGATCAACCTGCGCGGCATTCGCACCACGGCTCGAACCAATTTTGTGCTTGCAACCATCATGACCGCCGTCATCCTGGTTTTTATTGCCCTGGCTCTGCGCCTTCTCTTTCACCAGCAGGGCTGGCACGGCGTCTTCTCGACCCAGCCTTTCTACAATCCGTCGACCTTTCACGTTTCTTCCATCGCTTTGGGAACTTCATTGGCCGCGCTCACCTACATCGGATTTGACGGGATTACGACTCTGGCCGAAGACGCGATCAACCCGCGCCGGAACGTTCTTTTGGCGACGGTGAGCGTCTGTCTGTTTACAGGGCTCTTCGGCGGTCTTCAGATTTACTTGGCGCAGCGCGTGTGGCCCGATTGGCATACATTCCCGAATCTCGAAACGGCCTTCATGGACGTCACTCAAGTGGTGGGTGGCAAATTCCTGTTTCAAGCCCTGGCTTTCGTTCTGATCCTTGCCAATCTGGGCTCTGGGCTGAGCGGGCAGGCGGGTCTCTCGCGGTTGCTGTTCGGCATGGGCCGCGACAACGTTATCCCTCGCCGCTTCTTTGCTTATCTTGACCCCAAGCGCAACACTCCAAGTCTGAATATCATCATGATCGGTGTGATTGCTTTCCTGGGAGCTATCGTTCTAAATTATGAGCGGGCGGCTGAGCTGATTAATTTTGGGGCCTTTCTTGCGTTCATGGGCGTCAATGCCGCCGCTTTGCGGGAATTCTACCTCGCGCCTTCGGCACGTGGCTCCCGGCGCCTGTTTGGAGACGCGATTGTGCCCGTTCTGGGCATTATCTTCTGCTTTGCTATCTGGGTGAGCCTGGCTACGCCGGCCAAGATTCTGGGCGGCTGCTGGTTTGTTGCCGGCACCATCTACGATGCGGTAAAGACGCGCGGATTCAAGGACAGCCCCGCCCGCATTGATTTTCGAGAGTCCTGATGGGCGTTCGGATCGGCTCCTGAGTCCTGAGCTTGCCCTTGGCAACTATTCGGCAACTTCCTGATTGTCACATATGCTAGATTGTTGTTCGAGGGGCACGTTCTGGCATGCTCGACTGGCGGAAATATGAAGAATGAGTTAGAAGATCCCGCACTCAACGAAATCGTCCGCCGTCTGGTGGATTCCTACGCGCCGCTCCAGGTGTACCTTTTTGGATCCAAAGCCCGCGGCGACTCAGGACCTGATAGCGATTACGATTTGCTGGTGGTCGTACCCGACGAAGCGCCGCCTGAGCGGAAGCGAAGCCGGTTGGCCTATGAGGTTCTGCGCGGTACTGGAATAGCCGCTGACGTGCTGGTCTGCACCCGCTCTTACTTCGAGCCTCGAAGGTCGCTTAAGGTGTCGTTGCCGGGCACCGTGTTGCGCGAAGGAAGGCTGCTGCATGGCGCCTGACGAGGCTCGCACAGCTAAGTACTGCTCGCGAGGTTCTGGCAGAGATAACCAGCCGCCTTCCTAAGAATGCCTGGTCCTGAGCGAATTCTATTTCACACCAATGGAGTCGTTCCGTTGGACTCGGCAGAATAATCTATGAAACAGCTACTTCTTGCTATTACCTTGGTTTTACTTGTGGCTCCCGTAAGAATATTTGCCCAAGAAGGCACTCTCGACACGATGACCGGAAAAACGGTCCTTGTATTCACTCCACATCCGGACGATGAGCTGTTCGGGGCCGGGGGAACCATTGCACTGTTGAATCAACGTCACAACAAAGTCTACATCGTCATTTACACCAATGACGATAAGGGTTCCTACGATCCGGAGATGAGCTCGCAACGGCTGGCGCGAATTCGCAAGGCGGAGGAAGAGGCGGCTGAATCCGTACTGGGAACCCGAAGCGAGAATATCCAGTGGATGGGCTATGACGATGGCATGTTGGAATACGCTCCCCAACCGAAGTTGGTTGAAGAGGCGACGGCGATCATTCGCCGCATCCGTCCCGACGCGCTGTTGAGCATCGATCCCGGAAACTGGTACGCGCGCTGGCACAAGACGGACCATCGCATGGCGGCTCTGAATACGCTGGACGCGATGCGCGCCGCGGAGTTCTGGCTCTACTTCCCCAACCAGCACCTCGAGCCTTACGCCGTGCCCGTGACCTATTTCTACTACACCGCGCCCGAGGAGGCCAATTACTGGGTCAACATCGATTCGGTGGCGCAGTTGAAGCTCGAAGCCGCAACCAAACACGTGAGCCAGTTTGAGCCTTCCATCCACAAGTATCGTCCGGACTGGGACCCTGCCGACCTTGCCGGACTCAAGGCGGGATTGACCAGCCAGCAGACGAAGAAAGACGGCCACTACGTCGAAGCATTCCGAAAGGCGACAAGTTTCAACGAGATGTGAGGGCGAAGGCCGGAACCCTCGGATCTGTCATCCTGAGGAGCCGCAGGCGGTCCTGAGTGAAACGAAGGAAGGATCTCAGCAGTTGTGTAGAAATTAGAACTGCCGAGATTCTTCGCTTCGCTCAGAATGACAGTCGACGCACATTGTTCAGCAGACCTTAGGCCGGCGCCCACGTTCACACTGGGCGATCAGGATAATTGGGAGAGGTCCAGTCATGCAGAGAATTAATCGCATCTGGTTTGGGCTGGTTCTGGCGTTCGCCCTTCTCGCCCTGCCGTTGACGGCGCAAGAAAGTCGACGCCAACTTCCCGATCATATTCCCCCCAAACGCTCATCCCAGATTACCCACGGATTCGGTATCAACTCGGACCTGCCGCGCGATCCCTACTTGCCCTGGGAACGCTGGTGGTGGAGCCGGATGTTTGACGCCGGGGTGAAGTGGATTCGTATTGGACAGTACGAGAACAGCTCCGACCTGACGAGCTGGGATTACGTGGAGCAGAAACGCGGCGTGCTGGCGATCGATCCTTTACTGGACGAATACGTCGATTCGCTCCGCGACAATGGCATCCAGATGCAAGTCCAGCTCATGTACGGCAACCCGATGTACACTTCTCCCTCGGGGAAACTCCCTGACTCGATCGAGCCCGAGCCCGGCTCCTTTCATAACGACGATCGAAGCCTCTATTCCATTTTTTGGGCGCCGCACACACCAGAACAGATCGAAGCCTTTACGCGCTATGTTCGCTTCATGGTGAATCATTTCAAAGGCAAGATTCACTACTGGGCGCTTTGGAACGAAGAGGACATCGGCTATTGGAACCCCTGGGGGAATCCGGAAGAGTACGGGCATCTGCTGCGGGCAATGGCCAAGGCAGTGCATGAGACCGATCCGGACGCGAAGGTGATTTACGGCGGCCAGGCCGACCCGATGCGCGACTTCGCGAAGCGCGCCCTCGACGCCTGCAATTGCGCCGCTGACATCGACGTGTTTGCCTATCACACCTACCCGGGTTACGGCCAGAACTTCAACCCCGAATCGGAGGACTATGGAGCGTACGGCCCCGAGTCTCCGGCGAAGCTGCGTGACCTGGTGCGCCACTATCCGGGCATTCGCTCCGACATCCAATTCTGGGACGATGAGTTTAATTCCATTCCTTCCTGGGAAGGTTCGGATGAGTCCGTGCAGGCCAAGTACATTCCGCGCATGTTGGTGTACAACTGGGCGGCCGGCGTAAAAACCTTTGTCTGGCTCATTGCCGCAGGCACCGACGGAAATGAATACGACGATTTCGGGCTGATTCACGGGCTGCGCAACGTTGCGGAAGACTTTACTCCCCGGCCGGTGTTCTTCTCATTGCAAAATACCAACGCGCTTTTTTCCGATACCAAGATCGACCCGTCCATCAATATCGAGAGTCCTGGAATCCCTGCTCTCCGCCGGAAGTCCGGGTTTCCTTTCTATGCCTACGGCTTCCGCGCCAAGAACGGAAAGGCGATCGTTGCCTACTGGCTGGGCGCTCACAGCCTGCCGGGAAATGTCTTTCCTCCCTTCTACGAAAGTTTTACCTTGGAGAATACCGGGATCGAGCATCCCGTCTTGATTGACGTCGTCTCGGGCGAGATCAGGCCCCTCGAGTGGAAGGAAGGCACCAGCAACGTGCTCGCGTCGGTCCCGGTTCGCGACAGCGTTTTGGCCATCGCCGATGCGAGCTACTTTGATTGGAATGTGTTGCCCGAGGCGCCAAGCTCCTTGCGCGCGCAGCACGGCGCGGAGGGAGTAAGGCTGACTTGGGAAGTACACGGCGGCAATCCGACCCAGACCGCCGTGGAGCGCCGCATGGCGGATGGAAGTTGGGAGAGAATCAAAACCCTCCCAGTCGCAACGACAGAATTCAACGACTCGCAGCCCGGTCGTGGTACGGTTTTCTATCGAGTTCGCGCCTTAAACGATGCTGGCGAGTCGGCTTACTCGAACGTGGTGCGCTTGAAATAGACCGGGGAGCGCGCGTGGTGTTGTCTCCGTGATCTCTGTGACCGACAAAAGGCAAAACACAGAGATCACTGAGGCCCTCCGTGCGCTTTGTGTTGAAGCTCTAAGCGCACAGAAGGCACGGAGACGTTGGCTTAATAGCGGCCACTGGCCAGCCTTATAAATTGAATTTCATTTGGAGGTCATTTTATGGGAACGCTTGCCATTACAGGTGGAAAACCCGTTCGCACGAAGCCCTTTGCTCCCTGGCCGGTTTACGACCGCAAGGAAGAACGGGCCGTTCAACAAGTTCTTAAGAGCCGCAATTGGGGCGGTTATCCTTTCCCCAATGCGCACGCCGGCGCCTTCGCGAAACACTTCGCGGAGTTCCACCGCGCTAAATACGGCATCGCATTGTCCAACGGCACAGTCGCCATCGAGGTCGCGTTGAAGGCGGTGGGAATCCAACCGGGTGATGAGGTTATCGTTCCTGCCTACACCTGGGAAGGGACCGTAGGCCCCGTGCTCCAACTCAATGCGGTGCCGGTTTTCGTTGATATCGACCCCGCAACGTATTGCCTGGACGCGGGTCTGATCGAAAAGGCGATTACCAATAAAACTCGAGTTATTCTGCCAGTCCATCTGGCGATGAGCTTTGCTGACCTCGATGCCATCGGGCGACTCGCCCGGCAGCACAATCTGTTAGTGATCGAAGATTGCGCCCACGCGCACGGAGGACAGTGGAAAAAGAAGGGCGCCGGGGCCACGGGCGATATGGGCTGCTTCAGCTTTCAGTCGAGCAAGTTGATGACCGCCGGGGAAGGCGGCGCGGTGATTACCAACAAGCTTGAGTATTGGGAGCGCGCGCAATCCTACGTCAACTGCGGGCGCGCCAGCGAAACCGATAAATTCGGCCACCGCATCATCGGATTCAATTACCGCATCACCGAATTCCAGGCCGCCATCCTCGAAGTGCAGCTTGAGCGCTTGGCGCGGCAGGCCGACACACGGCAGGCCAATATGGAATATCTCGAGAGCCGCATCACAGGCACGCCCGGGCTTGCCTTCCTCAAACGAGACCGCCGCATCACGCGTGTGGCGGCTTACCAATATGTCTTCAAGTATCTTCCCGAACACTTCGAGGGCATCCCGCGGGCTGCATTCCTGGGCGCGCTCGAGATGGAAGGGGTTCCCTGTGACGGCTTGTTCTATGAGCCGGTTTACAAGAGCGCCTTGTTCCCGGTGAAGGCAGCGGATTATCCGGCGCTGTCGTGGGGTAGAGAGAATCCTCTCGACCTGCGCAGCCTTTACAATTGCCCTGTCTCTGAACGCGCCGCCTATGAAGAGTCCGTCTGGCTGCCCCATCATTTCTTCCTCGGCAGCCGCAAGGATGTGGACGACATCGCAGCGGGTATACTCAAGGTCTGCGAGCACATCGAGGAACTTAGAGGACTCAAACACGAGGCCATCGAGACGAAACAGATGAGCCGGGCAGAACGGCCAAGGGTGGAGAAGAGGCAATATTAATAGCCGCCTCGCTTTGCGGCCACGGCGTTCTCCACCCGCCCGCCGCGAATCCAATCCAGGATTGTCCTGTACTGCCAGCTTGACTCGTTTCCGGGCCAGCGCTGGCCGCCGTTGTGGGTGGCCAGATAATCGCCCACGTTGCCGGCGCTGTCTGTGGGGCGCGTGGGCTTGACCAGCATGAGACTATGCGCCGGGTCATTAATATCCACGACGCGCATCGCATACTTGTAATTTTCCTCGCTGTCTTGGGGCGAGAAGACGCCTTGTTCGTTGGGAGGTTGCAATTTGAAGATCACGTGGCTGGCATGGCAGAAGACGCAGGCCTTGCCATCCGCTCCCGGCTTGGCCAGGATAGGCTCGACCTTCGTGACGAAGTAGTTGAAATCGAGCACCGAGCCGGGCTGTACGTCCTTCAGCGCCTCGCTGAGCTTCTTCCCCTCCAGCACGCTTGCGGCGATGAGTTTCAAGCGAGGGTTGCTGTCTTTCGCTAACTGGCTCAGCGCGGCGCGGAACTCCGGCCGCTCCTCAATGCCATTCACCTTGCGCAAAATATCGAGCGAGCCCGCGCGCACATTCGGATCGCTCGAGTGCAAACAGGCCAAAACAGTATCGAGGACGATAGGGTTCTCCAAAAGGTCCGGCGCCTTCAGGTAGGCAAGGTTTTCGCCCAAGAAGTACTGCTGATCCTGCGAAACGGCGCCGCCCGCGATCCCCAGATGTCGGCGCATGAATTTCGGATCGCCGACTTCCTCAACCAGGATATTCTGCGCCGAGGGGTTCAAGTTGGCGAAAGCAGTCTTCACTAGGGGCGCGGTCTGAGCGTCGTAGAGGAAACGCTCCAAGGACACCCGCAGGGCAGCGCGCTGCACCTCGGGGTCGTGATCATCCAATCCCGCCAGAACCTGCCGGCGCAGCGCGGGCACTTTCATCAGGGTTTCGAAAGAAGAAGCCGCATTGAGAACCTGCGCATAGTTTGCGGGCCGCGGCGTCGCTTCAAGCAGGAAGCCCAGCGCGGCCATCACTTCCTCCTGGCGTCCCCACGGGGAATCGCCGGGCAGCGCCGCAAGCAGCGGCAGCACTACAGCCTGACTATCTGGATTGCCATGCTCGAGGATCTCGACGACCTTGCTGACCAGTTGAGGATTCGGCGCGCTGGGAGCGTCGAGATTGAGGATGCCGCGCTGACCGTCCTCGTAGACATATCGAACTGTCTTCCGGACATCTTCACTGGGATCTTGCGAGAGGTTGAGGGCGGCGAGTGTGAAGCGCTCATCGCCGGCTCCGCTCAAAGTGCTCCCTGCTTTCAGCACTTCGATCTTCATCGGGTCGTCGGCCCCCTGGAGGCAAGCGAGCAGTGCGTTTTCCAGTTCCGGCCCCGAACTCTTGAAGAAGTGGATAAGGTCGCTGTCGTTGCCGATGCGTGTCTGGAAGAACCCGTTGTGCACATCGTACTTAAAGTTCACGGTATCGCGATAGGGCGGGTATTCATAGCCGGGAACGTGCAAGTCCGGAACGCCCCGAACGTACTGCGTGAGAACCGCCGGCAGGCCGATCGCCACGGTGTTCTCTTTCACGGGCGGCAGAGCGTAATGCCGAATGTGAAAGTCCCACAAGGCATTCAGAATGCCTTCACGGCCCAAAGGAGTGCCTTCGCGCAAAACCTTCGCGAGCACTTGGGCCTGCTCGCGCACCACGGCCTCGTAACCTCCGCCAATGCGGCGCTTATCCACGTCCTGTGAGCTCGCCCGGACCCACGCGGTGAGGTAGCCGGTATTCTCGTCGAGCAGATCGTAAACGCTCTCTTCAAGCCCTCGCCGGACCATGGGATCGGTTTCAGTGTTGAGATGAGTGGCAAGCGCCTCGAGCGTGCTGCGGCGCACGCTTGACTCATCCACCTGCCAGTAGTACCAACGCCACAGGCCGGAAGCGGTTTCGAAGCGCACAAAAGGAACCGGGTCGTCGAGGTCGCGCTCCAAGGCCGCGAGCAATGCATCATCCCCGGTCAGATCTTTGAAGTGCTGGTTGAAAAGGCGCGCGGCGCCCCAGCGGGTGCGGGCGTCTGGCGAGGCGAATGCGGCGGCCAGCAGTTTGCGCCCTTCCGCGGCAGCGCTCACTCGCCGCGACAGAATCATGCGCAGTGCGTACGCGGCGCTCGATTGCACCATTTTGCTGTGATCACCTAAGGCCTTGATCAAGGCCGGCATCGACTCCGGATCGGCCATATGCCCGATGGCCCGCGCCGCAGCCTCACGGGCGAGCGGCTGGTCGTTCTCCGTCAGTACCTTTCGAATCTGCTTCAAGACGGGCTCCGGCTCGAGGTCCCAGTATTGGTCAAGCTGGGACAGCAGCACGGGCAAGTTATTGGTGGCGAGTTGGGTGGGCGGCGCGGGATAAGCGGCGTCCCAGTTCTTCGCCTTGGTCGTTCCCGGGTAGAGGGTTGAGAGCGCCATCACTGCGAACTGTGTGGCGCGGAATGGCGTGTTGAAGCCTTGATAGACCGGGTCGCCTTCCCAACTCCCCTCCTGTCGCTCGGCCGCCAGCATTGCCTTCACCGCGCGCTCCATGCGCTCGTCGGACTCCGGCCGGCGCCCCGCCAACGCCAGCGCATAGACGGCATTGTAGGAGATGAAATCCGCGGGCTTGGCTTTCTTGTCAAACGGATAAGGCCAGGCGCCTTCGGGTGTTTCGTAGCTATAAAGCTGTTCAATCAACTTGTCGATCTGCTCGGCGTACTTTGCCCGGTCAATCGTGGCCAACATGATGATCTTCCAATTCAGATCGATCATGTTCTTCGGCTCAGCGGCCGCTGCCAGGCGCTCCACCTTGTCGCGCTCGGCCTGCCACTCATCTTCGTGTGTCTGGTTGTAAACCAGATCGAAGGTCTGCCAGCTTTGCGTCCCGATCTCGAACGGGCTGACGTCAGGCTCGCAGCCGTCGGTCTCGTCGCCGGGCATGGTGGTTACGCCCTTGTAGTGAATCTTGAGGAACTCGGCGTAGGGCAGATCGAAATTTCTGCGCGGTGGGTCGTGGGTTACATTCTCTTCGAAGAGGTGCTCGATCAGAGGCAGGCGGCTTGCGACCGTGCGGGCGGAGTAGATAACGCGCACCCAGTTGGTGTTGGCCTCGCCGTACAACGGCCGGGCGTTGTTATAAATGCGATCGGTGAGAAATTCGAGCGCCGCCCGCTGCGTGGGCGGGTAGCCATTCCGAACCGCAGTCAGGTATCCACGAGTGGTGAATTGAGTGGGGTGGCAGGCGATGCAGAGCTGAGTTTCGGAATGCTGCATGGTGGTACGCAACGCAATAGCTCCGCGCCGCGGCGTGTTGGAAAGCCAGGTGTCTCCCATGTTGATGAGGAAGTCCATGCCTGCGCGTACCGCCTGATGAGGATCTGTGTAAGGCGGAACGGGGTAGTCATAGGTGTGAAGCTGGAATGCGGGGTGATTGGCGGCCACGCGCACGTAGTATTCCTGGCCGGGTTCGAGAATGCGCGTGCGAAACTTATAAAGTCCCGGATAGTTCTGTGTCGCTTCGATCTGGTAAACAAACTCGCCCTTGTCGTAGGGAACTACATCGGGCTGCCCGGCGGCATTCTTGCCCGCTTGGAAGACGTCTACGTCGAGCGGCACATCGCGGTCCGCAACGTTGAGCACGAAATAGACGAGCCGCGGTTCCTTCCCCCGAAAAGTGAACTTGAACCATTGGAAGCCCTTCAGCATTGCCTGGTAAGCGTCTTCAACTCTGGAGGGTGCGTAGGGTCTTTCGTCATTGCTGCCATAAATGGTCTGCCCGAACTCGAACCGTTGAGCGGCCTGCCAGTTCCCATTCGGCAAAGCGGCGATGAAGCCCGGCCGGAGGTCCCCGGTCTGGCTTGGCGAATGAGCCGCAGCCATGGGAATGCGGCTTAAGGCGGCGCCGATTTCAGGAATGTGCCCGCTCGAGGGAGCGGATAGACGCACCGAAATTGAGCCCGGCCCGCGAGGCCGCAGGGTAAGATAAAAATCCAGGTCGGCGCTGTGCAGCCACTTGGATTCAACGTTTCCTCGGCCGTCTCGCACCGTGGCCAGGACAGCGTCGTCGCCACGAAGCGCCGCGGGATCTTTCACCCACACTGTCAGCGCATACAGCGTATCAGGATGAGCGCGGCCGAGCTGAATCTCACACATGCCCGGGGGAGTCGTCTGATTGGCGCGGCCGGATTGGCCGGTCTCGATCAGCAGGCTGGTTATCAACAATGTGCCTGAAACGAGGATGAGTCCCCAACGCAGAATCCGCGTTTTTTCGCGAAGTGCCCCCATGGTTTGAACCTCCTGGAGCCCTGCACAGACTTTTATGTAAGCAGCCCGAACCAATTTTAGTATAAGTTTTCGTACGGGCGTTTCGCAACCGCAACTTTAGTCTACGCCCGCCGTTGTGAGACTTGATCGGTGGGCAGCCATCTTCCCAAGGGAGAGAAGGAATGAAAAAACCGACGTTTGTCATCCTGAGCGAAGCGAAGGATCTCCGCAGTTACCTGAGATTCAAGGATGTACGAACAACTGCAGAGATCCTTCGCTTCGCTCAGGATGACACAATCCGACTTCTTTCATACCTTCAGAGGGCTCTTGGGTTATCGACGCAGAGCCCATGCAGTTTTTTCGCGCTCCTGCTAATATGGAAATGTAAATTCAGGACGGCCTCTCCGGCTTCACGCCCAGTTGGCTGACGCCGGAGGCGGTGGGCTACACATTCCAGGACTCAGGAGACTTATGAAGACCAAACTTGGCCTTACTTGTTTGATGGTTGGCGTTGGCTTGTTTGTTTCTTCTCTCGCCTTCCACGCCGCGGTTCCGGCTGACAACGGGGAGACAGTTTTCAAGAGCAATTGCGTGATGTGCCACGGCGCTGACGGAAAGGGATTCGCGGCGCTCAAAACCCCAGACTTCACCTCTCCGAAGTGGCAAGCGTCGATGACGGACAATCAGATGAGGGTCGTCATCAAGAACGGCAAGAAGGGAACGGCTATGGCCGCCTTCGGAGATAAGCTGAGTGACGAACAGATTACCGTAGTCATTGCTTATATCCGGTCGCTGAAGAAGAAATAGGAGTCAGGAGTCAGGAGTAAGAACACAGCCTCTCCTCGTCTGCTGAGTGAATCTCGAGCACAAGAAAGCAGTGTCATTCCTCGCTCGCTGCCTCGAGAGTTTGTCATTCTGAGCGAAGCCAAGAATCTGCAGTAGTCCGCCTCGGATCGGAACTGCAGATCCTTCGCGTAGTTTGCCCTGAGCGAATAAACTGCAGATTCTTCGCTTCGCTCAGAATGACAAGCGAACGGGCTCAGGATGACAGCGACTTCTGCCTTCTGCTTTCTGCCTTCTGTTTTCTGCTTTCTTCCCTTCAGTGCCCTCCCGCCAACTCCCGCACGATGTCGCCCACGAAGGCCTTCGCATCGCCAAAAAGCATCAAGGTTCTGTCGAGGTAGTAGAGAGGGTTGTCGATGCCCGCAAAGCCTGGGCTCATGCTCCTCTTGATCACCATGACGGTTCGGGCCTTATCAACTTCGAGGATGGGCATGCCGTAGATGGGGCTGCCCTGGTCGGTCTTTGCGGCGGGATTGGTCACGTCGTTCGCGCCAATCACCAGGGCCACATCGGTCTGGGGGAATTCCGGATTGATCGCGTCCATGTCAATCAGCTTGTCGTAGGGAATGTCGGCCTCGGCGAGCAGAACGTTCATGTGGCCTGGCATGCGTCCTGCCACGGGATGGATTCCGAACTTCACATCCACGCCGCGTTTGATCAGTGTATCGTAAAGTTCGCGGACTTTATGCTGCGCCTGTGCGACAGCCATTCCATAGCCGGGGACGATTACGACGGTGTTGGCATTGCCGAGAATTGCAGCGGCCTCTTCCGCGCTGGCGCTGCGCACCGTCCGCTCTTCCTTCTGCCCGCCGGCCGAAACCTGCGCCTGCCCGAAGGCCCCGAACATCACGTTGGTGAATGACCGGTTCATCGCCTTGCACATGATCACCGAGAGGATGAAGCCCGAGGAGCCATCGAGAGCGCCGGCGACCACCAGCGCCTTGTTGTTAAGGACGAAGCCCAGGAGCGCAGCTGAAAGTCCGGCGTAAGCATTTAGCAGCGAGATGACCGTCGGCATATCCGCTCCGCCGATGGGCGTCACCAGCATCACGCCGAAGATCAGCGAAACGCCTACCATCACGGGGAACAGGCGCGCATGCTCGGGATGGAAGATCAACCAGAGCGCCAGGAGCACGGCCGCTCCCAGTACGGACAGGCTGACGAAATTCTGTCCTTTGTAAGTAATGGGACGCCCCGGAAGGATCTCCTGGAGTTTCCCCGCCGCAATCAAGCTGCCGGTGAAGGTGAGAGACCCGATGATCACCTCCAATGAGATCTCAACCATCTCAAACTTGTTCACGTGGGGCAGGCGCACGTAATACTCGGCGATACCAATCATGGCCGCAGCCAGCGCCCCACAAGCGTGGCTCAAGGCGGTTCGCTGGGGTACGGCGGTCATGTGGACCAAGCCGAGTGGGACGCCCACCACTGCCCCTACCACCAGAGCGACGATGATCCACTTATAGTCGATAATCTCGTAGTTGCAGAGTGTGGCGACCACCGCCAGAACGGCGCCAATTTCTCCCGCCAGGACGCCGCGCTTCGCACTCGCCGGCGAACTCAACCATTTGAGCGCGCGGATGAACAAGGCCACGGCGATAATGTAGGCAAGATCGATGAGTTGTTGTGCAGTGAGAGGATTCATGGCTTTTTGGTCCTGGTCGTTTTGAACATGCGCAACATGCGGTCGGTAATGAGAAAGCCGCCGACCATGTTGCTGAACGAGGCGGCGACGGCGACGGCTCCAAGCACCGTGGATAGAGTGCTCTTGTGCCGCCCGCAAATGATGATCGCGGCCACCACCACAATGGCGTCGAGCGCGTTGGTGAGCGACATCAGCGGCGTGTGAAGCAGCGGCGAGACGCGTCGTATCACCTCAAATCCGATGAACGCTGCCAGCACAAAAACCCAAAGGTTGTTGATGAGATCAGACGTCATGTTGTTCTCCTGCCCGAAGTGAACCTACACCCCTCTCCCTTGGGGAGAGGGTGTCCCGCTGCCGACGCTTTCACCGGCCGGAGCGGGACGGGTGAGGGGTCCTTTACTGAATCCAGCGTCGTGACTCAATAATTCGCGACATAACTTGAGACGATTCGACCACGAGTCAGCAGCCCCGTCAGGGGCGCCATAAAGTAGCCCAGGGCGTGAGCCCTGGGTTGGACGGCCCTCACCCCGCCTGCGGCACCCCTCTCCCGCCCGAGCGGGAGAGGGGACGGGGG
>Ga0209517_10002087_pt1 | contig 28899 bp, 30 predicted proteins | sample PeaSoiMetSII2010_FD_187695 | JGI IMG/M metagenome (GOLD analysis project Ga0209517, IMG submission 187695) | Peat soil microbial communities from Weissenstadt, Germany - SII-2010 (SPAdes) (version 2) | ecosystem: Environmental > Terrestrial > Soil > Wetlands > Peat | place: Germany...
GCACGATGGCGGCGGCGAGCCAGACCGCCGTGAAGATCAGGTAGGGGCTCACTCGGAAAAGCCACGAGGCGTTCGGCGCCAGCACGACCTCTTTGCGCAGAAGCCGCAGCAGGTCGCGATAGGGCTGGGTGAGGGCGGGTCCGCGCTTGGCGGTGAGGCGCGCCTTCACCTTGCGCACGATGCCCGTGAGCAGCGGCGCCAGCGCGAGCACCAGCAGGAGCTGCAATGCCTCGAGCGCCACCCCGGTCATTGGCTCACCGCCACGATCAGGAGGAGCAGCACCAGCGCCGCGAACATCAGCGACAGATACCGCCGGATGGTCTGAAACTGCAGGACGTTGAGCCGATCGGCGAGCCACGTGACCAGGCTGGAGATCGGGCCATAGATGCTCTCCCAGGCGGGGTCGCGCAGCGTCACTTCGAATTCGGCCGCGCGGCCGTCACCGGGCTCGGGCATGTCGACCCGCTCGCGGGCGGCGAAGGCGGTGCTGCCGAAGATCCGGCGGATCGGCTGCGCGAAGCTGCCGGCGGTGTATTGCGTCTCGGTGCGGGGATCGGGGAAGCCGCAATCCCAAGGAGCCGATCGGCGCGCGCGGTCGGAGGCGAAGCGGTGGATCACCACCACCAGCACGCCCGCGAGCAGCGTGATCGCCAACAGGATGGTGAGGCCGCTATAGGTGCTACGCTCGGCGCCCAGCGGCACCAGCCAGAGCAGGCTCGACTCCGGGAGCGCGCTGCCGCTGCCGGGCACGAGCATGGCCGTCACCGGCCGCAGGAGCTCGACCAGAGCGATCGGCACGATGCCCACCAGCGTGCAGATCGCGGCGAATCCCGCCATCGGCGCCACCATGAGCATGCCCACCTCGCGCGCCTCGGCGGCGGCAGGCGTGCGCGGCCGCCCAAGGAACACCACGCCGAAGGCTTTGACGAAGCAGACCGCGGCGAGTGCCGCGGCGAGGGCCAGCATGGCGCCCACCACGGGCACCGCGAATTTCAGCAGCCATTGCGGCAGCAGCGATCCGCCGAGGATCGCCTGGAAGGTCAGCCACTCCGAGACGAAGCCGTTGAAGGGCGGCAGCGCCGAGATCGCGACGGATCCGATCAGGAACGCGAAAGCGGTGCGCGGCATCCTGTGGATGAGCCCGCCCAGATGCTCCATGTCGCGCTCGCCGGTCGCCACCAGCACCGCGCCCGAGCCCAGGAACAGCAGGCTCTTGAACATCGCGTGGTTGAACACATGAAGCAGCGCCGCCACCAGCGCCAGGCCGGCCAAGGCGTCCAGGTGGTTCGCGCGGAAGGCCAAGGCCAGGCCCAGCCCGATCACGATGATGCCGATGTTCTCCACGGTGTGATAGGCGAGCAGCCGCTTCAAGTCGTGCTGCATCACCGCGTAGAGCACGCCCATCAGGGCCGTGATGCCGCCGATGATCAGCACCACCACACCCCACCACCACGGCGGGGTTCCCATCAGGTCGAACAGGATGCGCACCAGTCCGTAAAGCGCAACCTTGGTCATGATCCCGCTCATCAGCGCGGAGACATGGCTTGGCGCCGCCGAATGCGCGGGCGGCAGCCAGACGTGGAGCGGCACCAGCCCCGCCTTCGACCCCGCCCCCACCACCGCGAGGCCGAACAGGATCGCCGCCCGGGTGGGGTCGAGCGCGGCGCCTCGAAGCGCCTCGAAGGCATAGGAGCCGGCCCCGCCCGAAAGCAGGCCGAAGCCGAGCAGCAATGCGCCCGTCCCGAAGCTCGCCATCACGAGATAGAGGAACGCCGCGGGCCTGGTCTCGGGCTGGCGGTGGGTCGACAGCACCAGGAGCCAGGAGGCCAGCGACATCACCTCCCAGCTAACCAGGAAGACAAAGGCGTCGTCGGCCACCAGCACCAGGTTCATGGCGGCAAGGAAAATCGGATAGAAGGGCAGAACGCGGCCGGGCTCGTCGTCATGCGCGCCGTACTCGACGGCATAGATGCTGATCAGCACCGCCGCGCCGTTGACGACCAGCAGAAAGAAAGCGGAGAGCGCGTCGACCCGGAAATGTGCGCCGAGCCAGGGCAGGCCGAGGGGCAGGACAGCCCCGACGGGTGCTGTCGCCTCGATCAGCGTCCAAAGCGCCGCGACCGCAATCACGCCGGCAGCCACCGCGGCCGTGAGATAGACCGCGACAAGCATCCGCCGTCCGGCGAGGCCCGCCAGGGCCGCCGCGGCGTAAAGGCCGAGTCCGACGCCCAGCGTGCTCAGCACGCGAGCGCTCTTGCAGCTCTGCTCGAACGGGAAAAGGCCACGGAAGGCACGTCCTCGATCGCTCGACTGGATCGTCGCCGCCTTGCCGCCCTCCCTCACGAGCGGCGGACGACGACGGGCGATCTAGGCAATTAACACTATAAGAACGTGGATTCTAGCAGCAGGTTCGCGGGCCGCAAGCGCCTCCGTCGCGGCCGAAGGGCGCAGCGCCACAGTCGCCGCCGGTCAATCCAAGGATTTGCTTCGCTCAGTGCTCCGTCGCCAGAGCGCGGGCGAGCTGGCTGAGGGCCTCCTGGTAGCGCTCGTTCGGGATCTGCGAGAAGTTCTTCGCGAGCTCGAGGCACATGCGCTCGCGGGCGCTCTGAACCTTGCTCTGCGGCCCCTCGATCCCCTCGAAGAACGTGCCGACGGGGACACCCAGCGCGCGCGCGATCTGGAACAAGCGCCCCGCCGAGACTCGATTGATGCCGCGCTCGTACTTATGGGCTTGCTGATAGGTCACGCCGATAAGATCGGCGAGTTGCTGCTGAGTAAGCCCAAGCATGATCCGCGACTCGCGGATGCGGGCGCCGACGTGGCGGTCGATGTCTTGGACACGAGTGGTCATTTGAGTCATGGCCGAATCACTGGCTCCTTACGAGAGGAGGACAACAGCACCAGCGCGGGGGCGGAGATCTGTCCGAAAAGCCCCACGGCAGCCAGTGCCAGCTTGAACGCGTGCACCTCCACAGAGGTGCATAGCCCGGCGCCCGACCTGCCGGTCTCTTCGCCGGGTACGTCCGGCTCAAGGGAGATTTAGGCCGGTAGGGAGGATTTTCAACCGTCGTGGTCTCAATGCCGCAGAGGCATGGCTGGGGCGCCGATGCGGGGTTTGACAGGTCGCGCGGCCGGGTGATAACGACCCACGGTCGCAAAGCTTGGGATCCAAGTCGTGCGAACCCGTCGATAGGAGACCGCCCAAGCCCATGCCGCGCATTTCGATCGGCGATTGCGATCTCTACTACGAACGGCATGGCGGCGGATTTCCGGTTGTCTTCGTCAGCGGCTTGAGCGGCCAGGCGGCGTTCTGGCGCGAGCAGCTGCCCGCTTTCTCCCGCGAATTCGAGGCCGTGGTCTTTGACCACCGGGGCGTCGGCCAGAGCGACCACAGCCGGATCTCCTATACGGTCGAGCGGCTGGCGGCCGACGTAATCGCCCTCATGGACGCCCTTGGCATCGAGAAGGCGCACGTGGTGGGCCACTCGACGGGCGGCGCGATCGCTCAAATTCTCGCGATCGAGCATGCCCGGCGGCTTGCGAGCGTGGTGATCTCGGCGAGTTGGACCAAAGCCGACGCGTATTTCCGCCGGCTCTTCACCTTGCGCAAGGAACTGCTCACCCGGCTCGGTCCGGCGGCCTATCTGCAGGCCGCCACGCTCTTCCTCTACGCGCCCTACTGGATCGCCCAGAACAACGAGAAGCTCCGCCAGCTGGAGGCGCAGAATCTTTCGACCTTTTCCCCTCCGGAGATCGTCATCAGCCGGATCGACGCGATCCTGGCTTTCGATCGCACCGCCGAGCTCTCGCGCATCACCACGCCCGCCCTCATCGTCGGCGCTCAGGACGATGTCATCACGCCGCATTATTTCGCCGAGGAGCTGGCGCGCCTCATCCCCGGCGCCGAGGTCAAAATCTTTCCCCAGGGCGGCCACTGCTTCACCCAAGTGATGCCGCGCGACTTCAATCAGGCGGTTCTGCGGTTCCTCAAGGCCCACACGCCCGCCTGAGCGGGGCCAAGGTCAACAGATGGTAAACTCTGGGCGATTCTGGCCATGGTCAGCGTGCCTTGCGCGAATTCGCTGATAACGCGGTGGCGCCCGCAGAGGATTGAAATGGCGCGGTTTTTTGCCGCGCCTTAAGCCTTCCTAAAGCTGTAACCGGCTAGGTTGCCCGCGCGGCAGCTGGTTTCATGCGCGCTACCACCCTTGCTCCCAATGGATACAGCGGATTTCATCACCTCGAACGGCCAATCGACGCTGAGGCGGCTGCACTCCGCTTTGGAGGCGGCGGGCGACCTCGCCTACGTCTGGGACTTCGCAAGCGATGCACTGGAATGGCACGGCGCCATCATGGCGCGGCTCGGCGAATCCCATGCCGCCTCGCTCGCTACCGGCAGGAGCTTCGCCGACCGGATCCATCCGGAGGATCGCTCGGTGAGGGAGAGCCGCCTCGAGGCGGCCGCGTCGCGGGGCGATTTCTTCGAGTGCGAGTATCGCCTACGAGACGACACCGGCGCCATCATCTGGGTCCAGGACCGCGGACGAGCCGAACTCGACTCCGACGGCGCGCCGCAACGCCTGATGGGCGTTCTCCGCCTCGTCACCGACCGCAAGGTGGAGGAGCAGCGGCTCGAGCGGCTCGCCAACTATGACGAGCTCACCGGACACTTCAACCGCACGCGCTTGCGGGAGGCGCTGACCCAGGCCGTGGCCTCCAGCCTCCGCTCGGAGGTGCCGGGAGCCTATCTCGCCATCGGCATCGACAAGCTCGGGACCATCAACGACGCCTTCGGCTACGAGACCGCGGATCAGGTGATCATCGAGATCGGTCAGCGTCTCGACCGGCAGTTCCGCGAGAGCGACGTCATCGGGCGCGTCGGCGGCGACCGCTTCGGCGTCGTGCTGACCAACTGCCCGGCGGAGAATGTGGCGACGGTCGCGGAAAAGATCTTGGCTCTGGTCGGCCAGGCCGAGATCACGACGTCCGTGGGCCCGATCTACGCGACGGTCTCGATCGGCAGCGTGAGCTTTCCCGAGCAAGGAAAGACTAGCTTCGACGTCATGACGCGCGCGGAAACCGCGCTCGCCGAGGCCAAGCGCGCGGGCCGCGACTGCTTCGTACCCTATCGCGTCGCCGAGGCGCAGCAGCGCCAACAGCGCACCGATATCGCGTTGGGCGAGCGCGTTCAGCGCGCGCTCAAAGAGGACCGGCTGGTTTTCGCCTATCAGCCGGTGGTCAACAGCGAGTCCGGGTCCATCGCCTACTACGAGTGCCTGCTGCGCATGATCGCGGAGGACGGCAGCATCGTTCCCGCGGCCGCGTTCGTCCCGGTGATCGAGCAGCTGGGCTTCATCCGCCTCATCGACCGGTTCGTGCTGGAGCGCGCCGTCAAGGAGGCGAGCGAACACCCGGAGTGCTCGCTCGCTTTCAACATCTCGGGTCTGACCGCGACGGATCATGCCTGGCTTCGGCTCCTGGTCTCGCTCTTGCGCGACCGGCCGGAGGTCGCCCGCCGGCTCATCGTCGAGATCACGGAGACGGCCGCGCTCCACGACATTCAGGAATCCGCGCGCTTTGTCGGAACGCTGCGGGAGCTCGGCTGCCGCGTGGCGCTCGACGATTTCGGCGCGGGCTTTACGTCGTTCCGCTATATGCAGGCGCTCGACGTCGACATCGTCAAGATCGATGGCTCGTTCGTGCGCAATCTCGCGGAGAGCTACGACAATCAGATATTCTTGCGCCACCTGGTCGGCCTCGCCGATGCCTTCGGCCTGATCACGGTGGCCGAGTGCGTGGAGTCCGCGCGCGACGCCGCGATCTTGCGTCAAGAGGGGGTGCGCTTCCTGCAGGGTTACTATTTCGGCCGCCCCGCGGTCGAGCAGCCCTGGCACGCCATGCAGAGAGCCATGGAGGAGCCGGCGCCGGCACCGCTCCTGCGCAGCGTCGCGGCGTCCTGAATCGTCGCGCTCTCGAAAGGCAGCCCCGGCAACCGGCCGGTCGCGCTACTCCTTGCGGTTCTTGGTGAGCTCCTCGACCTGCTTCTGCAAGGTGTTGATGCGGTCGTTGAGCTCCTTGATGTCGCCCTCGGCCTCCGGCTTCTCGCCGGGTTTGGCGGGCGCCACGCCCGGCGCCGTGAAGGGCGAGAACATCTTCATGGTCTGCTCGAAGAGCGCCAGATTCTGCTTGCCCATTTCCTCGAGCTTGCCGAACGGGAAGATGCCGCCGAAAGTCTGCTGCAGGCTCTTGCGCATCTGCTCTTGATTGAGCGCGAAGGCCGCCATCGCCTGCTCGAGGTAGCGCGGCACCATCCACTGCATGCTGTCGCCGTAGAGGCTGATCAGCTGACGCAAGAAGCCGATCGGCAGCAGATTCTGCCCCTTCTGCTCCTCTTCGACGATGATCTGCGTGAGGACGGCACGAGTGATTTCGTCGCCGCTCTTGGCGTCGAATACCACGAAATCCTGGCCTCCCTTCACCATCCGGCTCAAATCGTCGAGCGTGACGTAGCTGCTGGTCGATGTGTTGTAGAGCCGTCGGTTCGCGTATTTCTTGATGACGACCGGCGCAGGCTTCGCCGCCGCGCCCTCCGCGCCGGCTCCGGCTCCGCTGTGCTCGTCTGACATGAGGTGATTTCCGCTGTGCACGAATATGGAGCATCATATCAGCATTTGGGCACTCGTCCGCAAGTGATGGGGAAAACCTTTGGCCCGGCGCCTAGAAACAGTCATTAACGGCCGATATACTCCGCGATTATGGCGGACCCGCCGGATCTCTCCGCCCTGGCCAAGCGCTATGTGGACCTGTGGCAGGATCAGCTGATCGCGCTCGCTGCGCACCCCGAGCTGGCCGAGGGCTTGGCACGGGTGCTGGCGGCGTTTCCGTTTCCGTCGGTAACCTGGCCCGCCGCCGGCACCGCTCCGCCGCATAATGGACACGCCGCAACCGCCGCGCCTGGGACCGCGCCCTCTGCCGCTCCACCTGGCGGCGGCGATCACCAGCTTCGCCAGCTCGCACGCCGCCTTGCCGCTCTTGAAGAGCGGCTTTCTCGCCTGGAGACCGGAGCTCCGCTCGGCGGGAAGCGATCTCGAAAAAAGCCTCGCCGCCGTCGGCGTTGAGGCTCTGGCGGAAGCGGTCGAGCGCGAGCTCCGGACCCGCGCCGATCTGTTCCTACGAGGTATCGAGCGCTATCGCGACTACCCCTATCGCCGCTCGCTCGTCCATCCCCTGGTCCTCTGGCAGGACGGGTCGACGCGGCTTCTCGATTATGGCGGAGCGGGCGCGCCGCTGCTCGTCGTGCCCTCGCTCGTCAACCGCGCCTACATTCTCGACCTCATGGCGGAGAAGAGTCTGCTGCGATGGCTCGCCGCCAACGGCGTTCGGCCGCTGCTGGTCGATTGGGGCGCGCCGGGGGATCTCGAGCGGCGCTTCACGCTCACGGACTACATCGCCGGCCGTCTCGAAGCCGCGCTCGACGCCGCGGCCGCCGCGGCCGGGGAGCCCATGGCGGTCATGGGCTATTGCATGGGCGGCAATCTCGCACTGGCGTTGGCCGAGCGCCAGCCGAAACGCGTGAGCGCGCTGGCGTTGCTCGCGACACCCTGGGACTTTCACGCCGAGCGCGCGGAGCAGGCGCATCTCCTGGGCGCGCTCATGCCCTCGCTCAGGGCGGCCTTCAGCGTCCTGGGCGAATTCCCCGTCGACGCTCTGCAGATGCTCTTCGCCGCGCTCGACCCGCTGCTGGCGCTGCGCAAGTTCACGCGCTTCGCGGAGTTCGGCGAAAGCGACGCTCGCGCGCGCGAGTTCGTGGCGCTCGAGGATTGGCTCAACGATGGCGTGCCGCTCGCCTTGCCGGTGGCTGAGGCCGTACTCACGGAATGGTACGGCGAGAATGCGACCGCCCGTGGCCTCTGGCGCGTTGCCGGCCGGATCGTCGATCCCGCGCGCTGCGCCATGCGGTCGCTGGTCGTGGTGCCCGCTCAGGACCGCATCGTGCCGCCGGGGTCGGCGCGCGCGCTCGCGGTGGCGCTGCCCTCCGCCGAGACCTGGACACCCACGCTCGGGCACATTGGCATGGTGGTCTCGCGCGAGGCACCGCGCGCGGTCTGGCAACCGCTGCAGGATTGGCTGCTACGGCAGGCGCCTACGGGAGTACCTAGGCGCCCGCGCACGCGGCGCGCGCGAAGGTGAGTTGATTGCCGTGAAGGCCGTGCTCCAGAACGACGCCAAGAGCCTGGGCATCGAGGTGACCGATTTCCAGCTCACGAACCTGCAATACGACGAGGGCTTCCGGAACGCGGTCAAGAACGCCGCGGTGCAGAAGGCCAACATCGAGGCGGTCGAGTACCAGCGCCAGCAGGCGGAGAAATCCGCGGAAACCGCGCGCATCCAGGCGATCGGACAGGCGAACGCCGCCCGCGAGACGGCGGCCGGCGCCGCCGACGCCCGCGTGCTGCAGGCGACCGCCGAGGCCAAGGCCATCCAGTTGCAGGGCGAGGCGCAGGCGGCGGCGATCCGAGCCCAGGCGGATGCCCTCAAGGCCAATCCCGACCTGGTCAACCTCCGGCGCGCCGAGCGCTGGGACGGGAAGCTGCCGAGCGCCATCTACGGCTCGGCGCCCATTCCGTTCCTGCAGACGCAGTGACCCGCACCATAAACTGATTGCGACTCAGCGACTTATGCGTCAGTGGGCGGGATTGCGAGTGTGGCATACGAATACACGGTTTATTTATTGCGCTGCGGTATTATCTAAGTTGAGGGAACCAGCGCCTTTGCCCGAAACCAATCCGAGGAGTATTCGATGACCGACGTCGTGATCGCCAGCGCCGCGCGCACACCCATTGGCGCCTTTAGCGGCGGGCTGAGCAGCGTGCCCGCGCACTACCTTGGGCAGACCGTCATTGTCGAGGCGCTGCGGCGGGCCAAGGTCGAGGCCAAGGACGTCTCGGAGGTGATCCTCGGCCAGATCCTCGCGGCCGGCGAGGGGCAGAATCCCGCGCGTCAGGCCGCCGTCGGCGCCGGCATCCCCTTTGAGGTGACCGCCTACGGCGTGAACCAGCTCTGCGGCTCTGGGTTGCGCACGGTGGCGCTGGGCTATCAGGCGATCCGCACCGGCGAGAGCGAGATCGTGGTCGCCGGTGGCCAGGAGAGCATGAGCCAGGCGCCGCACTGCATCCACCTGCGCAACGGCACCAAGATGGGCGATGCGCACATGGTGGACACCATGATCCGCGACGGCCTCTGGGACGCCTTCAACGGCTACCACATGGGCAACACCGCGGAGAACGTGGCGCAACGCTGGCAGATCACGCGCCAGCAGCAAGACGAGCTGGCGTTCCGCTCGCAAACGCGCGCGGAAGCCGCGCAGAAGGCCGGCCGCTTCAAGGATGAGATCGTCCCCGTGAAAATCTCCACCCGCAAAGGCGACGTGATGGTGGAGAGCGACGAATATCCGCGCCACGGCACCACGATGGAGGCACTGCAGAAGCTGCGCCCCGCGTTCGACAAGAACGGTACCGTGACCGCCGGTAACGCCTCGGGGATCAACGACGGCGCCGCCGCCGTGGTCCTGATGACCGCCAAGGAGGCGGAGAAGCGCGGCCTCCAGCCGCTGGCGCGCATCGTTTCCTGGGCGACCGCCGGAGTCGATCCCGCCATCATGGGGACGGGGCCGATCCCGGCGAGCCGGCTCGCGCTCAAGCGCGCGGGCTGGAAGGCCGACGATCTCGACCTCATCGAGGCGAACGAGGCCTTCGCGGCCCAGGCTTGCGCCGTCAACAAGGACCTCGGGTTCAATCCCGACAAGGTTAACGTGAACGGCGGCGCGATCGCTCTGGGTCATCCGATCGGTGCGTCCGGCGCCCGCGTGCTGGTGACGCTCCTGCACGAGATGGGCAAGCGCAATGCCAAGAAGGGCCTCGCCACCCTCTGCATCGGCGGCGGCATGGGCATCGCCATGTGCGTCCAGCGCGGCTAAATACCGCGCACGTCGCGACCAAAGGACAGGCCGCCCGGTTTCTCCGGGCGGCCTGTCGCATTTCTGGTTCTGCGCTAAGATAGCTTCCGGTGACGCAACGACAGGCGCGTGAAGCGCCTGCTTTTCCGGGAGGCGCGCATGGCACGGGTAGCAGTGGTGACGGGTGGAACGCGTGGCATCGGCGGCGCGATCTCGGTGGCGCTCAAGAAGGCGGGCCACAAGGTCGCCGCCAATTACGCGGGCAACGACGAGGCGGCGGCGGCCTTCACCAAGGAAACCGGCATCTCCGCCTACAAGTTCGACGTCTCCGACTACAAGGCCTGCGAGGCCGGATTGAAGCGCATCGTAAGCGAGCTCGGGCCGGTCGAGGTGCTCGTCAACAATGCCGGCATAACCCGCGACGCCGTGCTGCACCGCATGACGCCCGAGCAGTGGAACGCCGTCATCCAGACCAACCTCACGTCATGCTTCAACATGTGCCGATTGGTGATCGACAGCATGCGGGAGCGCGGCTTCGGCCGCATCGTCAACATCGGCTCGATCAACGGCCAGGCCGGGCAATACGGCCAAGTGAATTATGCCGCCGCCAAATCGGGCATCCACGGTTTCACCAAGGCGCTGGCCCAGGAGGGCGCGCCCAAGGGCATCACCGTGAACGCGATCGCGCCCGGCTACATCGACACCGACATGGTGCGCGCGGTGCCGCCCAACGTGCTCGAGAAGATCGTGGCGCGCATCCCCGTGGGCCGGCTCGGCCACGCCGAGGAGATCGCCCGGGGCGTGCTGTTCCTGGTCTCCGACGAGGGCGCCTTCATCACGGGCTCGACCATGTCGATCAACGGCGGCCAGCACATGTACTGAGCCGCCGACGTCCCGCGATCACCTCGACGGCAAGACGAGAAGTTCGGCGATGGTGACGTGCGGTGGCTGGCCGAGCGCGAACGCGACGCAGTTGGCGACATCCTCGGAGCGAAGACATTCCGCGTAACTGGCATAGAAGGCCGCCGCCTTCTCCTTGTCGCCCGCGTTTCGCACCTCGGCGAACTCCGTGCGCACGAGGCCCGGGAGAATCTGCGTGACGCGGATCCGGCCGAGGTAATCGAGACGAAGCGCCTTGCTGAAGCCGCTGACGGCAAATTTGCTCGCCACATAGGCGGTACCCCCCGCGTAAGCGCCGGTGCTGGCGTTCGAGCCGATGTTGACGACGTGGCCGTCCCGCCGCTCGAGCATGATGGGAATGACCGCGTGGGTTACGCGAATCATTCCCGCCACATTGGTTTCGATCGTCGACAGCCAGTCCTCGACCGGACGGCTGTCAAACGTGTTTCGTCCACCGATATCGTGGCCGGCGTTATTGATCAGAGCGCCGATTGCCCGCCAGTCCTCCGGCAGGCGATCGATCAGCGTCGAGACCGAGTTCGGATCCGTGACGTCGAGCTCGATCGGGTAACACCTGGGACCCAGTTGCGTGCCGAGCGCGGTCAATCTCTCGGTCCGTCGCGCCGCCACCACCACCTTCCATCCGTCCGTAACCAGCTTTTCGGCGATTGCAGCGCCGATGCCGCTGCTGGCACCCGTGACCAGGCAGACACCGCGCACGGTATTTTTGAGCGAGGCCATCGCGCCCTGTCCTTCCTGAGACTCCCGGCGAGCATCTTCGGGGATTGCCGAGTGCCCTGATCCGAGTCTCGAGCGTCCCGCTTTCAATACAGCATGGGGCTCGATACTGGCCACCGGTTCGAGGTGGCGCGATCGCTGAACAAAGACATCGACGACGCGCCCTGGTTGGCCGACTATACGAGGTCGCGGGCCCTGCACCGAAGGAGGGTGGAACTTGAGCTACGCGTCTGCGACGCTGATCGATGCCGACCGCATTCCGGTTATCGACATGGCGCCGCTCAGTGGCAGCGATCGTGCGGCGATTGCTGCAGTCGGCCAGGCGCTGCTCGATGCCGCCCGGCGCGTCGGCTTTTTCTACGTGCGCAATCACGCGGTGCCCCAACCGCTTATCGAACGCGTCTATTCGCTCTCACGCCGCTTCTTCGCGCTGCCGGCCGAGGTAAAGCAAAGCGTCCGGATCAACGGGCGGCATCGCGGATTCTTGGCGATCGGCGCAGCGCGCATGTACGACAAGGCGCGCATCGACCTCAAGGAGAGCTTCATCTGGGGTCCCGAGCTGGGTCTTGATGATCCCGACGTCGCCGCCGGAAAGCCGCTCATGGGGCCGAACCAGTGGCCGGCCGCCATGCCCGAGCTGGCTCCGACGCTTACGGACTATTCTCTGGCGGTCATGGATTGCGGGCGCAGCCTGCTGCGCGGCTTCGCGGTGAGCCTGGGCCTCGATCCCGATTTCTTCCGCGAGCGCTTTGCCAAGCCCTTGGCTCGCTGCTCGCTGATCTACTATCCGCCGCAGCCGCCGGAGAGCGGAAGCGACCAGTTCGGCGTAGCGCCTCATACCGACTACGGCGGCCTGACCTTGCTCAATCAGGACGACACCGGCGGATTGCAGGTGCGCACGCGCTCGGGCGAATGGGTGACGGCGCTGCCGATCCCCGGCACTTTTGTCGTCAACATCGGAGATCTCATGGCGCGCTGGACGAACGATCGCTTCGTCTCGACGCCGCATCGGGTGGTGAATTCCTCGGGCAGGGCGCGTTACTCCATGGGGGTGTTTTTCGATCCGGCTTTTGACACCGTGATCGATCCCCGCGAGCTTCGACCGGACGGTCCGGCACTTTATCCGCCCGTGACCTGCGGCGAATACATCGTCTCCCGCCTCAACAAGGCGTTCACCTATCGCCGATCGGAGTGAGCCGGCGCTCGAGACGGGTGAAGATGAGCGAGCACGGATAGCAGATCGCGAGATACATCCCGGCGGCGATCAGCCAGACCTCGAACACTCCGCCCGTGGTCACGGCGACCTCGCCGGCCGAGAACGTAAGCTCCTGAATCGAGATCAGCGACACGATCGATGAGGTCTTGATCAAGCTGATGAATTGACCGGCGAGCGGCGGCAGGATGCGCCGGAACGCCTGCGGCATAACGACGAGGCGCAGAAGCTGGACGTGCGACAAGCCGAGGCTCCGCCCGGCTTCCCACTGTCCCTTCTCGATCGACGCGATGCCGGCGCGGACGATCTCCGTGACGTAGGCACCCTCGAACAGCGCGAGGCAGATCAAACCCGTGATGAAATTGACGAAGAGCTTAGGATCGCCGCAGAGCGCGTTGATGAGCATGGATAGGGCGGGAGATGCGTTCGCGACAAAATCGTCGAGCCGGAGCAGCACCACGATCGGGCCGCTGACGAAAAAATAAAAAATGAAGATGAAGACGAGGGGCGGCGTGTTGCGCACCAAGGCGACATAGACGAGCGCCGCGAGCCGTGGCAGCAGCAATCGGCTGGTGCGGAGGATCCCCATGACGAACCCGATGAGGGCCGCCCAGAAGATTCCCCAGAATGCCAACCGCAGCGTCGTGAGAAAGCCTTGCACCAGCAGGTTCGCCACCCAGACTCCGCGCTGGTCGTCCCAGCGCACGAGGTAGCTCGCGACGCGCGCCCAATGCCAGTGATAGTTGAGAACGGCTTCGACCCGGTAGGCGATGAATGCGGCGAAGCCGGCAACCGCCATGAAGATCAGAGCGTCGAGCGGCGAGAAGCGCGGCCAGCTCGTCGAGACCGCCGCCGGCGCGCGCTGAAATCCCGACACAGGATCAGGACGAGGGAGGGCGTCGCTCAATGCTCATGGTCCTTCGATACCAGCGGGACCATGACCCTCCCCCGCCTGCGGCATGCGCCTAGACGGGCAGTCCGTTCCCTCGCGGAGAGCCCGCTCGCGCCCTCAGTTGCTGGCGACCTGATCCTTCCAGGCATTGCCCTTGAACCAATAATCGTGGCGATCGGCCAGCCAGCCGTTGCTGGTGTTGAACAGGATCCAGTTGTCGAAGAAGTTGATCGCGTCCGGATCGCCCTTGCGCACCGCGAAGGCCTCGTCCGACTTGGTGAGATTGTCCTCGGTCGGCATGAACAGCGTGTCCGGATGATCGAGGGTCCACATCCTCGGCTTGGGGGCGCTGGTGATGACGGCGTGGGCATTGCCGTTGAGCACCTCTTGGAGGCACTGAGCTTCGTCATCGAACTGGCGGAGCGTCACCTTCGGGAAGACCTTCTGCGCTGCGACGCATGTGCTGGTGCCACGTCGGCAGGTGATCGTCACGTCGGGATCGTTGAACTGCTCGAGCGATTTGAACCCGCCTGCCAGCTTCTTGTTCGCGGTCATCTGCTGCCCCGAATGGGCGTAAGGGACCGTGAAGTTCACGGTCAAATTGCGCTCGGGCGTGATCGACATACCGCTGATGATCACGTCGAATTTTCCCGCCAGCAGGGCCGGAATGATGCCATCCCAGGCCGTCGGCACGAATTCGGTCTTCACGCCCATGTCGGCGGCCACTTTGTTGGCGACGTCGATCTCGAAGCCGATGAGGTCGCCTTTCTTGTCCCGCATCGACCACGGCACGAAGGTCGAGAGCCCGATCCGGAGCACGCCTCGATGCTTGATCTCTTCGATCACGCTGGCGCTCGAGAGTTGCTGTCGAATGTCTTGAGCACGTAGCCCGGGCGAGGCCGAGATGATCAGAGCCAAGGCCAGCAACAGGATCCTGCGAATGCTTGTCATGGGTAAGAACCCCTCCCTTCAGGTGAGTCGGTAGCTCGAAACGCGGCGCTCCAGATGACCTGCGACGGCGGACAAGCTCATCGTCAGGACCAGATAGAGTGCCGCGACAGTGAACCAGATCTCGAAACTCATGAACGTGTTCGAGATGATCGTGCGGCCTTCGTTCGTCAAATCGAAGATCGCGATCACGCTGACGATGGACGAATCCTTGATCAGGGACACGGCTTGTCCGGTCAACGGCGGCAGCATGATCTGGATCGCCTGCGGCAGGATCACGCGCCGGAGCACCACGTATCGGCTGAGGCCGAGGCTACGGCTCGCTTCCCATTGTCCCTTGGGAACGGACTGAATGCCGGCGCGAAAGATCTCGGCCGCGAACGAGCCCTCGAACACGCCGAGGCAGAGGGTGCCCGTCCAGAAGCGGCCGACGCCCAGGATCGGCGACAAAACGAAATAGAACAGATAGAGCTGAACCAGGAGCGGCGTGTTGCGGATGAGCTGGATATAGCCGCCGGCGAGAGCGCGCCCTGCGAGCGAAGGCGACGTTCGCAGGAGGGCCGCCACCAGACCGATCGCAAGCGTCAGCGCCAGCGCGCAGGCGCTGATCTCCAGCGTCACGATCAGTCCGCGCACGAGCGGGCCCCAGATGATCTGCCCATCGACGACGCGAAAGACGTATTGGGGAACGCGATACCATTGCCAATTGTAGCCGAAGGATCGCCCGCCGCTCACGACCAGCCACAAGATGCCCGCCGCGGCGAGCGCGACCTGGGCAATGTCGGCGGCCAACCGCCACGTCTTGCCTTGCGTTGGACGGGAGCCTGGCACCGCGATCCCGCTAGGCGAACAGGGCCCGCATCCGCCGCTCGATCTCGGCCTGACGTTCGCCATGAGAGAGCGGTCGCGTCGCCGCGACCACTTCGCCGACGCGCCGGCCGATGTCTCGCTGAACCGCGAGATCGTCGCTGTTCGAGATCGGATGCCGCAAGATAACGTCGCCCGCCATCGTGGGAATGCGCCCTTCCGCGTTGCGCGGCAGTGTCGGCAGATCCTTCCCGGATTGGACGGCGCGAATGCCGTGGCGCAGCATGCGGCGCATGACGGCGACGCCCGTATCCGTCCGGCCGAGCATCTCCCCGGCGTGAATGGTGATCGGTCCCTGTCCGATTTGCGCCTCGTAGTCGCCGGGCACGCGCTGCCCTTCCTCGTAGCTCCGCTCGGTGCCGGTCTGACCCAGGAAATCGATCTTGTTCAGCCCGACTTTGCCGCGGTCACCCTTGCCGCCGAGATCGAGCGTGTCGTTGAAGTGCCGCCAGCCGATGATCTTGCAGCTCGTATTGTCGGTCGGCACCGTCCACTTGCTGATGCCGACGCGCGGAAAGAACTTCTCGCGGTCCGGATCCTGATAGATGTCCGGGGGCTGCGCGAAATTCGGCATGATGACCTCGGCGGTGCGCGCCCAGACGTATTCCCCCCAGCGCCGGGTGTTGGTGAGATAGATGCCGGCCTCGCCGTCCATCTTGTGCCATTCGACCACCGGCAGAGCGCCCCAGGCCGGGTTGAAATGCGCCCGCGTCACTCGCGTGTGGAGAAAGACGCTGTGAAACGGGTCCATCGGATTTTCCGCGACCTGCAGCCAGTTGCAGGGATAGTCGATCGAATAGGGAACGAGGTCGTTGTCGGGCAGCTCGAAGGTATCGAAAACCGGAAACTCCGGTTTGAGCTCCGGCGGGCCCATATACGCGAAGACGAGCCCCTTGTACGCGAGCGTGGGATACGCGCCGTGGCAAAGGCTCTCGCGGATCGGGCTGTTCTCCGGCTCGCCGGGAGTCTCGAGGATGCGGCCGTCGATGTCGAACAGCCAGCCGTGATAGCAGCAGCGAATGCCGCGCTGAGCGAGAATCCCGTATTCGAGCGACGCGCGGCGGTGGCTGCAGTGCTTGTGCAAGAGCCCGATCCGGCCGCTGAGATCCCGGAACAGGACGAGTTCCTCGCCGAGCAACTGCACCACCAGCGGCACATCGCCGATTTGCGAGCTCATGGCCACGGGTTGCCAGAATCGCCGCATGTATTCCCCGCACGGCGTTCTAGGCCCGACATGCGTAAGCTCGGCATCCTCCTTGGCGTCGAGGACGCGATGATAGCCGCTGAACGGCTGCGGACAGTGATCGGTCGGCTCTGTCACGTGTCGATTGCCCCACAATCCCCGGCTCACAGATTGGAGCAAGTTTGCAGGTTTGGCGAGCGCCTTCCTGTGCTAGTGAGCGCGTGAAGAGAGAGAGCATCTGGTCGAAAAGGGAGGCAGCGATGGGCGCATGGATCCGCATGGTGCCGGTGTCGGAAGCCACCGGCCCGCTCAAGCAGGCGTACGAGAAAGTGAAGACGCCGCACGGAACCGTCGACAACGTCATGCGGGTCCACAGCCTGCGGCCGCACACCATGGAGGGACACGTTGCGCTCTATCGCAGCGTGCTGCACCACCCGGACAACAAGCTTCCGCTCTGGTTCCTCGAATGCGTGGCAGTGGCGACGAGCTTGCTCAACAATTGCGGCTACAGCTTCGCTCATCATTGGACCAACGCCCGGAACCTTCTCGGCGACGACGCGCGGGCCGCGCGGGTTCTCGAAGCACTGCAGGATGGGCGGCCGGAACGCGCCTTTGCCGGCAAGGAGCTTGCCTTGATCGAGTATGCCCGGACGCTCACGCGTGCTCCCGGCGAGATCACGAGGGCCGCAGTCGATGCCTGCCGCGAGGCCGGCGCCGACGACGGCGAGATCCTCGAAGTCAATCAAGTCTGCGCGTATTTCAACTATTCGAATCGGCTGCTCAACGGTCTCGGCGTCGACACTGAAGGAGACACGGTCGGCTATTACACCGATCCGAAAAAAACCGGTTAGGAGTCCTGGCGCTTCCTTTCGCGCACGATCGGCGCCGATCAGCCGGGCACCCAACCCTCCGGCGCCAGCTCGAATCCCGCGAACTCGAAACCGGGCGTCACTGTGCAGCCCGTCAGCGTCCAGGGCCCGAGGCTCTGAGCAGTTTGCCAAACACCCGCGGGCACGACGTGCTGAGGCTCCGCGTCGGCGTTAAGCGCCGGGCCGAGCATGCGTGTCTCGCTCGTGCTCCCGTCGGTTGAAAGCGTGAGGCGCAACGGCGCGCCGGCGTACCAATGCCAAATCTCCACGGCATCGACGCGGTGCCAACGCGAGACCTCGTCGGCTGGCAGAAGATAGTAGATCGCGGTCGAGGCCGCGCGCGTGCCGATTTTGAGACTCGCGTCGCGAAACGTCTCTCGGTACCAGCCGCCTTCGGGGTGCCGCACCAAGCCGAGGCGGCGGATCACCGCCTCCGCTTCCGCGGGGAAACTCATTTCGGATCTTGCGGCACCGTCTGGCGCATCGCCGGCCGCTCCGCGAAGTCGTCGTACCAGCGGGCCAGATTGGCCGCGCGCTGGCGCCACGGCTCATGGGCGTAGCGGAAATCGAGATAGCCGAGCGCGCAGCCGATGGTGAGCAAGCCGATGGTGAGGGGACCGCGGAGCAAGCCCTGCTCGGCCTCGATCTCCAGCGCGCCGAGGGCGCCGCGTACCTTGCGCATCTGGCCGTCGGTCCATTCCGGCCACTGGTATTCCTTGGGTCTCAGCTGCTCGTAGCGATTGAAGATCGCCGCTTCCAGAACGCCATCGCCCAGCGCTTGCTGGCGGAGCGCGATCCAGCGTTGGTTCCCGGACGCCGGAAACAATTTGGCGCCACCGTGCAGGCTGTCGAGGTACTCGCAGATCACCGGTGAGTCGTAGAGCACCAGACCGTCGTCGGTGATGAGCGCCGGCACCTTCACCAGCGGATTCTCGCGCGCGACATCCTCGTTCGGCTTGATCGGCGTCACCGAGCTCGGGACCTTCTCGATGCGGTCGACGAGGCCGGTCTCCAGGGCGGCCACCATCACCTTGCGCACGAACGGCGATGTCGGGGAATACCGCAGCTTCATGACGAAGACCTCCGTTGATGTCTCGATGGGAAGTGCGCGCGAGCCCGCGGGATCAGAACACGTCCTTGCGGCGCCGGATCTCGGCGAAGGTCGCGACGGGATCGCCGGAGGCGCCCATCGCCGCCTGCAGCGCCGGCTGATCGGCGCGCAAGAAGGGATTGGTGGCGAGCTCCTCGCCCATGGTCGCCGGCACAGTCGGCTGGTTGCGCTCGCGCAGCTCGTCGACCCGGCGCGAGCGCGCGACGAGCGCGTCGTTGCGGGGCTCGACCGTCAGCGCGAAGCGCGCGTTCGCCTGCGTGTACTCGTGGCCGCAATAGACCCGCGTCTCCGGCGGCAGCACCTTGAGCTTCGAGAGCGAGTGCCACATTTGCTGCGGCGTGCCCTCGAAGAGCCTGCCGCAGCCGAGGGTGAAGAGCGTGTCGCCGCAGAACAGCGCGCGCGAGCCTCCGAACCAGAAGGCGATGTGGCCGCGCGTATGCCCGGGCACGTCGAAGACGCGCGCCACCTGCTTGCCGAAGGCATAATCCTCGCCGTCGGCGACATCGATATCGATGCCGGGGATGCGCGCGCGGTCGGCGCGCGGTCCCACGATGGTGCAGCCGGTCTTCTCCTTGAGCGCGAGGTTCCCGCCGGTGTGATCGGGGTGATGGTGCGTGTTGAGAACGTGCGTGAGCTTCCAGCCGGTCTCGGCGAGCGCGGCGAAGACCGGGCCCGGCTCCGAGGGATCGACCACGCCGGTGGCGTCGGTTTCGGGATCGCGCAGCAGGTAGACGTAATTGTCTCTGAGCGCCTTCAACTGGCGGATCTCGAGCTCGGCCATGTCCTCACGCCCCCATCCTCGGTCTCGGGAATCGCACGCGGCGACCAAGCCTAGCCTAATTCGGGACCGCCATGCCATGCTACCGGCGATGTTCACCGACGTCGTCGATCTCCGTGACTTTTACGCGACACGCCTCGGCCAAGTGGCGCGCCGCTTGCTGCGCCGGCGCATCCGACTCCTCTGGCCGGATCTCGGCGGCATGCGCGTGCTGGGTCTCGGCTATGCGACGCCGTTCCTGCGTCCGTTCGCGGAGGAGGCCGAGCGCGTAATCGCGCTGATGCCGGCCGGGCAGGGCGTACTCCCTTGGCCGGAGGAAGGACCGAACGCGGTGGCGCTCGCCGAGGAGATCGAGCTGCCGCTCCAGGACTACTCCATCGATCGCGTGCTCTTGGTGCACGCCCTCGAGCACAGCGACAACGCGCGCCTCCTGCTGAAGGAGATCTGGCGCGTGCTGGCGGGTGGCGGCCGGCTGCTCGCGGTGGTGCCGAACCGTCGGGGCATCTGGGCGCGGCTCGAGCGCACGCCGCTCGGCATCGGCCATCCCTATACCGCGGGCCAGCTCTCGCGCCTCTTGCGCGACGAGCATTTCACGCCCGAGCAGACCGCTGCCGCGCTCTTCATGCCCCCCACCACCTCGCGCGTGATGCTGCGCGCGGCGCCCGCCTGGGAGAAGCTCGGCGAGCGCTGGTTCACCACCTTCGCCGGCGTCGTGCTGGTCGAGGCCACCAAGGAGATCTACGCCAAGACCGCCGAGAGCCGCCGGCTCAAGCGCCGTCAGCAGGTTTATCTGCCGATGCCCCACGGCGCCTCGCCGGCGACGCGGCAGAGTCTGCCGGCTCAGCGCTGAAGGTCGGAGCGGCTGGCGCGTGAGCCATATTTTCGCTGGCGAGGTCATCAACTCCTTCCTCCTGGTTTACGCAGCGGTGTTCTCGATCGTGAACCCGATCGGCGGCGCGCCGATATTCTTGAGCCTGACGCGCCGGTTTCCGTCGCGCGTGCGCCAAGCGCTCGCCGGGCGTATCGCGTTCAACGGATTTCTCCTGCTGCTCGGCTCGCTCTTCGTGGGCTCGCACGTTCTGGAGTTCTTCGGCCTTACGCTGCCGGTGGTTCGCGTCGCGGGCGGGCTCGTGGTGACGTCCGCCGGCTGGACCCTGCTCAATCAGGAGGCGGACACGCGGCCGGCCCCGCCCGCGGAAACCGCCGGCGGCGAGGAGCCCGACGCCTTCTATCCGCTCACCATGCCGCTCACGGTCGGGCCGGGCTCGATCACCGTGGCGATCACGCTCGGGAGCCAGCGGCCGCAGGCCGCGAGCGGCATCCGCGATCTTGCCCTGATCGCGGGCGGAGCGGTCGCCGGCTTGATTGCGATCGCACTCACGATCTACGTCTGTTATCGCTCCGCCGAGCGTCTCGAGCGGGTGCTCGGCAAGACCGGCACCAACGTGATGTTGCGCCTCTCAGCTTTCATCCTGGTCTGCATCGGCATCCAAATCTGCTGGGCGGGCGTGAGCGCGCTCCTGAGCGAGCTCCACACCTAGCTATTTCTTGAGCAGGACGGCCGTGCATGCCTTGGGCAAAGGCGGCCGCGGCGGCGGTGGCGCGGTCGGCGCCTCGTGAGGTTGGAACCACCAGTCGAGGGAGGCATCGCAGCCACCTCCGGGCGGCACGGGCGCCTGGCCCACACAATCGGGCGAGCTCGCGGGGCAGCTCAAGCGCACGTGGAAATGCTCGTCGTGCCCGTACCACGGCCGGATCCTGTGCAGCCAGCCGGTGTCGCCGTCCTGGGCGTGGCCGAAGCCCTGGCAGAGCGCGCGCTTGATGGTGGGATGCACGAAGATGCGATCGACATGCGCGTCGCTCGCGGCGAGGCGCAGCAGGCGCACCTGCCTCTCGCCGAACCGCTCGCGATCGATGTCGCTATGGTCGGCGAGAACCATCGAAGGCAGCTCGACCTCCTCGCGCGCCTCGGGCGGCAGCGCGGGCTTGGGATCGAGGTTGAACCAGATGTCGACGTCGACGCCGTTCTCGTGCGCGGCGTGGCCGGACGTCATCGGGCCACCGCGCGGCTGCGCCATGTCGCCGACGTAGAAAGGCGCGAGCCCTGCGGCAGTCGCGGCCTTTCCGAGGCGCTCGACGAAAGCCACCGTCTCCGGGTGCCCATAATTGCGATGCCGGCTCAAGCGAATGGCCTGATACCCGGCTCCATCCGGTGGCAAGCGCGCCGCCCCCGCGATGCAGCCGTTCGCGGGACTGCCGATGATCCGAGCGGGACCGGGCGTCGGCGTCAGCACCCGGCCCCACTCGTCCGTTGGGCTGGACGCCGCAAGGCCGAGCGCCGGCGCAAGTAGGATCGCCACGAGCAGCAGAGCAGCTGTGCGCCACCCTCCCGCCATCGCCCTCACTCCTTCTGCCGGCTCAGCATGAACAGGCCCTGCTCCGCGAGCAGGTTGGCGAGGCTGCCGCGGGGATCGAGGGAGAAGGGCCGGCCGGCGCGGTCGAGGGTGACGCTCTTCTCGATGGCGACGCCGAGCGCGCCGGTGAGCATCACGAAATCCCGGACCGTGCAGAGGTGGATGTTCGGCGTGTCGTACCAATCGTGATTGAGGAGATGCGTCACGGGCATCCGTCCCGTCAGCAGGATATGCAGCCGGATCTTCCAGTGACCGAAGTTCGGGAAGGACACGATGGCGCGCCGGCCGATGCGCACGAGCTGCTCGATGACGATGCGCGGGTTGCGCGTTGCCTGCAGCGTCTGGCTCAGCACCACGTAGTCGAAGGAGCCCGAGGGATAGGCCGCGAGGTCGCTGTCCGCGTCGCCCTGGATCACCGACAACCCGTGCCGCACGCAGGCATTGACGCCGGATTGCGAGAGCTCGATGCCGCGCCCGTCCACGCTCTTGGCGCGCGCGAGATGGGCCAGGAGTTCGCCCTCGCCGCAGCCGACGTCGAGCACGCGCGAGCCCGGCTCGATGAGATCCGCCACCATCGCCAGATCGCCGCGCAGGTTCGGCAGGGTCCGAGCGCCGACCGGCGCGCCCGCGAGAGCCGCCGCCTGCGCGGTCATCGCGGACTGAGGCCCCGGCGCTCCGCGCAACCGTCGATGAAGCCGCGGAGCGTCGCGAAGAACTCGGGCTCGTCGAGCAGGAAGGCATCGTGGCCCTTGTCGGTCTCGACCTCGACGAAGCTCACATTCGCGGCGGCGGCGTTGAGCGCGTGCACGATCATCCGGTTTTCGGACGTGGGGTAGAGCCAGTCGCTGGTAAAGGAGATCACGCAGAAGCGCGTGCGCGAGCCGCGGAAGGCGTTGGCGAGGACGCCGCCGTGCTCCGCCGCGAGATCGAAGTAATCGCAGGCGCGCGTGATGTAGAGATAGGAGTTCGCGTCGAACCGGTCGACGAAGGCGATGCCCTGGTGCCGAAGGTAGCTCTCGACCTCGAAGTCCGCGTCGAAGCCGTAAGTCACGGTGTCGCGGTTCCGGAGCGCGCGGCCGAATTTGCGGTGCAGCGCCTGCTCGGAGAGGTAGGTGATGTGCGCAGCCATGCGGGCGACCGCGAGTCCGCGCGAGGGGCGCCGGCCCAGCTCGAGGTAATTGCCTTGCGCCCATTCGGGATCCGCCATGATCGCCTGGCGGCCGACCTCGTGGAAGGCGATGTTCTGCGCGGAATGGCGTGCCGCCGTCGCGATCGGCACCGCCGAGAACACGCGATCGGGATAGCTCGCGGCCCATTGCAGCACCTGCATGCCGCCCATGGAGCCGCCGATCACGCAGAACAGGGTCTCGATGCCGAGGTGGTCGATGAGCTGCTTCTGCGCGCGCACGATGTCGGCGATGGTGATCACCGGGAACGACAGGCCCCAGGGCCGGCCGGTAGCGGGATCGATCTCCATCGGGCCGCTCGAGCCCATGCAGCCGCCGAGCACGTTGGTGCCGATCAGGAAATAGCGGTCGGTGTCGAGCACCTTGCCCGGTCCCACCAGCGTCGACCACCAGCCGGGCTTGCCGGTCACGGGATGCGGATCGGCGGCGTATTGGTCGCCCGTCAGCGCGTGGCAGATCAGGATCGCGTTCGTGCGCTGAGCGTTGAGCGTGCCGTAGGTCTGATAGGCGACGGTGTAGGGGCCGAGCCGGGCGCCGCTGTCGAGCACCAGCGGCTCCGTCACCACGAGCCGGTGGCCCGGGCGCTCCGTTGCGTCGCCAGATCTGGTCTCGACGATGGTTGCGCTCATGAGTTCCATGCCCTCATCGCGCGGGCTGCGGTCCCGAGGGCGGTCGACTTGGGGCGGCTCGGCGGACGGCGCATAGCTAGTTAGCAAGTTGCCGTGGTGTCAATGTTTTCTTTGCTTTCCGGGGCGCGCCCGACTATCTCTATCGCCCTCCCGGCAACCGATTTCCGCCATGCCCGACCCACACTGGACCCTGGACGACCTGCGCCGCGAGATCGACGAGATCGACGACGAGATGCATGATCTCCTGATGCGCCGGACCAAGGTGGTCGACGCCATCGGCGCGCTCAAGAAGTCCGACGGCGTGCCCGCGATCCGGCCGGGCCGAGAGGCGAAAATTCTCCGCCGCCTGATGGCGCGGCACGACAGCAAGTTCCCGCGCGCGCTGGTGGTGCGGATCTGGCGCGAGATCTTGAGCGGCACGACGCGGCTGCAGGTCGATTTCGCGGTCGCCGTGCACGTGCCCGAGACGGCGCCGGGCCTTTGGGATCTCGCGCGCGATCATTACGGCAGCTTCACGCCCATGACGGCGTTCGGCACCGCAAGCCAGGTCTTGCGCGCCGTGACCGAGGGAGGGGCGAGTGTCGGCGTGCTTCCTCTGCCGCAGGAGGGCGACGCCGACCCCTGGTGGCCGCATCTGGTCTCCGTGGACGCGCAGACTCCGCGCGTGATCGCGCGGCTGCCCTTCGGGCTACCCGGCAACGCGCGGGCGGGCGGTCTCGATGCGCTCGCGATCGGCCGCGGCGCGCCGGAGCCCACGGGCGCCGATCGCAGCCTCTTGGTGATCGACACCAACCGTGAGATCAGCCGCACCCGGCTTTTCTCTGTATTGAAGGCGGGTGGCCTCGAGCCGCATTTCCTCGCCGCCGTCGCCTCTCCGCCCGGCACCGTGGCGAATCTGATCGAGCTCGCGGGCCTGGTCTCGTCCGAGGACGCCGCGTTGGAGAAAGCGCTGGTGCCGCTGGGCGCAGCGGTGGATCGGGTCTCCTTTCTGGGGAGCTACGCCCGGCCGCTGACGGCCGAGGAAATGACCGGCGCGCGCAAGGCATCTGCGCGGAAGCGAGGCTAGGCCATGACCACGACGATCCTTCCGAAGCCGCGTCCGGGCGTGCTCGATGTCGAGCCTTATCGCGGCGGCGAGGCCGGTGCGCCCGGCTTCGCGCGGCCGATCCGGCTCGCGTCCAACGAGAGCGCGCTTGGGCCCAGTCCGCGGGCCATGGCCGCCTATGCGGCGTTAGCGCCCGAGATTCACCGCTATCCCGACGGCGGCGCCGAGGCGCTGCGCCGCACGCTCGCGCGCCATTACGGGCTCGATCCCGAGCGGATCGTCTGCGGCAACGGCTCGGACGAGCTGATCGGACTGCTGACCAAGGCCTATGCCGGCCCCGGCGACGAGGTGCTTTACAGCCGCCACGGCTTTCTGATGTATCCGATCGCGGCGACCGCCGCGGGTGCCAAGCCCGTGACTGCGCCGGAGCACAATCTGACGGCGGACGTCGACGCGCTCCTTAAGGCGGTGACACCGAAGACGCGCATCGTCTTCCTCGCCAACCCCAACAACCCCACCGGCACGTATCTCTCGAGCGACGAGGTGCAGCGTCTGCACGCGGGCTTGCCGAAATCGGTGCTGCTGGTGATCGATGCGGCCTATGCCGAGTATGTCCAGCGCAACGACTACGAGCCCGGCGTGGCGCTGGTCGAAGCCAACCAGAACGTGGTGATGACGCGCACCTTCTCGAAGATCTACGCGCTCGGGGGCTTGCGCGTGGGATGGGCCTATCTGAGCGCGCCCGTGGCCGACGTGCTGAACCGCGTGCGCAATCCCTTCAATCTCAACGCCGCGGCGCAGGCCGCGGCGGTGGCGTCGCTCGACGACGTCGCCGCGACGGACCGTGCCCGCGAGCACAACGACATCTGGCTGCCCTGGCTCGCGCGCGAGCTCTCCGCGCTCGGCCTCACGGTCAACCCGAGCGTCGCCAATTTCGTCATCGCGCGGTTTACCGGCGAGCGCGGCAAGACCGCCGATGCCGCGTTCGAATTCCTGAAATCGCGCGGCATCCTCACGCGCAAGATCGCCGGCTACGGCCTGCCGGAGTGGCTGCGCATCGGCATCGGCACGGAGGAGGAGATGCGCGCGGTGGTCAAGGTTTGCGCCGACTTCCTCGGGCCCTCATGAGCGCGCCGCATTTCGAGCGTGTCGCTCTCGTCGGCATCGGGCTCATCAATTCCTCGCTGGCGCATGTGCTGCGCCGCGACAAGATCGCGGGCGAGATCGTCGCGTGCGCGCGCCGTCAGGAGACGCTCGACACCGCGACGAAACTCGGTCTCTGTGACCGTACGGTCCTTGATCCGGCGGCGGCCGTCGCCGGAGCCGATCTCGTGGTGCTGGGAACGCCGCTCTCGGCTTATGCCGGCATTGCCCAGGCGATCGCGGGCGCGCTGAAGCCCGGCGCCATCGTGACCGACGTGGGCTCGGTCAAGCAGGCGGTGATCCGCGATGTGAAGCCGCACATCCCCGCCGGCGTGCACTTCGTCGCCGGGCATCCGGTCGCCGGCACCGAGCATTCCGGGCCGGCCTCCGGGTTTGCCGAGCTCTTCCACGACCGCTGGTGCATCCTGACGCCCGTCCCCGACACCGATCCCGGCGCGCTCGCGCGGGTGACGGCGCTCTGGCAATCCGCGGGCATGAAGGTGCTCACCATGGATGCCGAGCATCACGACCTCGTGCTCGCGATCACCTCGCACCTGCCGCACCTCATCGCCTACACGATCGTAGGCACGGCGACCGACCTCGAGGACACGCTGAAGTCCGAGGTGATCAAGTTCTCCGCCGGCGGTTTCCGCGACTTCACGCGCATCGCCGCCTCCGATCCCGTGATGTGGCGCGACGTGTTCCTGAACAATCGCGAGGCGGTGCTCGAGATGCTGCAGCGCTTCAGCGAGGACCTGACCGCGCTGCAGCGCGCGATCCGCTGGGGCGAGGGCCAGAAGCTCGAGGATCTCTTCACTCGTACCCGCGCGATCCGCCGCTCCATCATCGAGGCGAAGCAGGCTTAGGGCACGAGTCTCCGGGGAGCGTCGATGAGCCACTCAAAGATGCTCGAGGATCCCGGGGTCTCGGCGGCGCTCGCCGAGCGCGGCGATCTCTGGGTCTTCGGCTACGGCTCGCTCATGTGGGACCCCGGCTTTCACCACGCCGAGGCGCATTCGGCGCTGGTCCACGGCTATCACCGGCGCTTCTGCGTTTACTCCTACAGCTATCGCGGCACGCGGGCGCGGCCGGGGCTGGTGCTGGGCCTCGACCGCGGCGGCGCCTGCAAGGGCATTGCCTACCGGGTGCCCCGGCGCCATGCCAGGGCGGCGCTCGCTTATCTCTGGGAGCGCGAGCTCGACGGCGGCGTCTATCGGTTCAGGAAGCTGCAGGCACGGCTGGCGCGCCGGACCGTCGAGGCGTTTTCCTGCGTGGTCGACCGCGCCCATCCGGGCTATGCGGCGGAGCTCTCAGTGGACGAGACCGCGCGTCTCATCCTGCAGGGCGTCGGCAAGCGCGGCCTCTGCGTGCACTATCTCGAGAACACGGTGCGCCACATCGAGGCGCTCGGCCTCACCGATGGCGCCCTGCACCGGCTCGCGGAGGTGGTGCAGCGCCTGGCGGCGTCCTCCGGCCTCGACCGGTCTTCGCGCGAACGCGGTCTCAGTGTTGGTGCTGCCGACGCTCCTTGGCGTCGTAGTAGCCCTTGAGCCCCGCGAAAATCCAGACTACCGACACCGCCAGCAGCGAGAAGCCGGCGTAGTGAAACATGCCGTCCTCGAAATGCGCGGCCAGCACCACGCCAATGAGCGCGAGCGCCGTCATGATCGGAATGAAGATCCAGAGACCGTTTTCGTTGTCGATGATCATGAGTCGTGGAAACTCCGTCGCGTAGGTGGATGGGCGCGCGATCATATCCGCGCCTGGGACGCTTGCAACCAGCACTATTCGCCGCGCCGCTGGGCCGCACCCGGTGCTTCTCTGATGCCCGCCGAGAACAGGTCTCGGAGCCGCGCGCGCACGGCGCGGCCGGCCTCGAGGTCCCAGGCGTTGACGATGGCGAGGCGGAAGCCGCCGGGCGGCATGGCGTGGTGCTCCGCCGGCACCTCGTCCTCGAAAGTGATCTGGATCGAGGAGACGCCTGGCGTGCGCGTGAGTTCGGCGATCCGCGCCCGGTCGATCCGCCAGGGCACGCCGTGGGCGCCGAACAGCACCACGCTGTAACCGGTCCGGCGCCGGTCGACGAAGGGCCAGCCGCCGCTGGTGTAGAGCGCCACCACCGCCTTGAGCCAGCCGGCGCCGTTGAGATCGAGCCATTGCTCGGCCATGCGCAGATGGCACTCGATGATCGCGCCGTCGATGGTCTCGAGGTTGATGACGCCGGTGAAGCCCGCGAGGTTGCGCTCGAGCCAGGGCAGGATGCGCGCCTCGATCGCGGGCATCGGCTCGGCGTGAACCGTCCAATAGTCGAAGGTACCCTCGACGCCCGCGAGCCCCGTGGTGTGGCGCCACCAGAGCGCCTTGCCGTCGCACAGCGCCACGTCGGTGCTGACGTGGTCGCCGGTGAAGTACGGCATCCACATGTAGCCTGGCTCGATCGCCGCTTCGTAATCCGCGAGGGACTCGATGACGCGTCCGCCCGTGCCCATGCCGCGCATGTTGTAGATCGGCTTCGAGAACACCGGGAACCGGTCCGGCGTCGTGCCGTGCGGCCCGTGCGGCAGACCCTGCGTCTCGCAGATCAGTAGCTTGTTGTAGACCCAGCGATGCCTGGGGTAGAGGCTCCAGCCGGTGGCGTCGTCGATCGGCACCACGACGTCGTCGGGGCAGGGCTCGTCCTCGAAGTACTGCCAACGCCAGGGGTCGACGCCGAGATAGGGCACGTCAGTCGGGTCTCGCGAGAGGCCGCACGCACGCAAACTATGCGCGGATACCGAGATGGTGTCGATGGCGCGGGTGCGCAAGGGTGGGGCGCCGCGCGCAGGGCCTTTGGTTGCGAGGCCATGGCTTTGCCGTTAAGGTCCCGGCCCGCCCGCCTCTGGTGGGGCGTCGCCAAGCGGTAAGGCAGCGGACTTTGAATCCGCCATTCCCAGGTTCGAATCCTGGCGCCCCAGCCAACCAGTCCCAAGTTTCCGACGTTCTCTGCTCCCTGCCAGAAAAGGCCCCGGAACGGGGCCTTTTTGATAG
>Ga0209517_10002088_pt1 | contig 28852 bp, 17 predicted proteins | sample PeaSoiMetSII2010_FD_187695 | JGI IMG/M metagenome (GOLD analysis project Ga0209517, IMG submission 187695) | Peat soil microbial communities from Weissenstadt, Germany - SII-2010 (SPAdes) (version 2) | ecosystem: Environmental > Terrestrial > Soil > Wetlands > Peat | place: Germany...
GGCAGCCGTACAAGACGTGCCTGCCGTAGAAACCAGAGTGAGAGGCGATGTGGTCAGCCCGGTAAAGGTGGATGCCACGCCGGTACTGGTGGTAATCGTCACGGAGGCGGAGGATGCGTTGTTAACAACGATTTGCGAGTTTGCAAGCTGCGCCGCAGGAATCACCGTCCCAGCGGCGGAACCGGTGGGAATACTGATGTTCAACGGGGAAGTGGACGGCAACGAGATCACGATGCCGCTGCCCACCAGCGCTGTGACGGGAATTGTCACCGCTGCGAATGTAGGCGTTCCGGTTGGGCTGACGGTAATGGTTCCGCCGAAGGAGCCGCTTGCCAGACCGGTAGGAGTCACTTGCACTACCAGTGAAGTCGTGGTGGTGCCGGTGAGCGAACCGGACGCGCCGGCCAACAAGTTCACATTGGCAGTCGGCAGATTCAGCAAGCCCGCGGTGTTGGTGGGTGCATAAGTCGCCAGGTAGCCGAACGGTCCGCCGGCGGTCGCAGTCAAGCTGCTGGTCTGCGCCTGAGAGGGGGCCGTGTTGCTACCAAAGGCAAAATTGCCCAAAGCGGTGGCGGTGATACCCGGACTAACCGTGATGGTATACGGGAACGTGATCGACGGCACGATAGGCGGAACGGCCGTGGATGCAATCGTGATGGTGCCTGAGTAAGTGCCGGGAGTGGCTGACACAACGCAAGCGGCGTTGATGGTCACGGCAGTCGTCTGAGGAGTACCGGCGATGGGAATGGTAATCGGAGAAGTGCCGATCGAGATCGGGTTGCCGCAGCTTGCCGTCGTCGGCCAGCCGGTCGGAGCATTAGAAGTGACGGAGGTGGCGATTGCCGTGCCAGTAGTACTGACGCTCACCGTCAGCGTGGCATTGGGTGTCCCGGCAGGCGTCACGGTCGCGGGCAGACCCGCTGAACCAACCACCGAGATGTTGCCGGTGCCGATCAGGGTTCCGTACGTCGCCGTGGCAGTGTACGTAGCGTTGCTGGTTAAAGTAACCTGCACCGTCGCGGTTTCCGTAAAGGGACAACCGGTGGCGCTGGTAACCGTAAAGGTGCCAAGTGTCGGGGTGCCTGGCGCGGGCGAGAGTTGCGTACCGGTGTTGACCGTGAAGGAATTCGTGGTGCCGGACGTCAGGACGACGCCTGGTTGAACCACCCCAGTCCCGGGAGTCAAGGCTGCGAAGAATCCACCAGCGGTGCCGCTTACAGCGAGGGCGCAGGTAGGCGTCCCACCGCCAACATTGGTGAACGTAACGGCCGCGGTCTGATTCGTTCCAGCCACCGTGGCGTTCGAGTTAGCCGTGAATGACACAAGGCCCGTGCTAGGCACAACATCGCGGAACGTAAAGGTTCCAAATAAGATGTCGCCACCGCCCGGAGGCGTGCCAGCGGCATTGGGAAGCTTCGGATTTGCCAGAGTAGTGGAGGCAAGCCCATTGAGCACATAGGGTACAGGAGCGATGTTTGCCAGAGCGCCAACGCCGACAGGGGCGGCCCCGAGACTGGCTGTGGCTACAGTGTTGCCGGCCACGAACGCGTTGCGTAGCGGCGCAACGGTGGAGACCGCAATACCCTTGCCATTTCCGACCTTGGTACCGGCTCCAGCAAACGTCGCGGGGTCGCTAGTGATCTTGCCGACGAAGCTAGCCGCTCCCGGCGTGGGCGCGCTGAGGAAAGCTCCCGGGGCATTCAGGCGGGCAATATAGACGTCGTTTACCGCGCCATTGTATTGATTGCCAGTCACGTAGGCCTGAGCACCGTCGTCAACGGCAATGCCACTGAGAGTGCTGGGGGTTCCCGTCGCAGTGGGCGTCATCAGGTAGGTCAGATAAGACGCCGTGGACCCGGCGGAGGGCAAAGCGAGTACAAAGCCCTGGCTGTTGCCAGCAGTCAGATTGTTGGTGCAAGGAACCTGTGTCAGGGTGGTGGTAACGGCTGGGGTACAATTGTTGACCGTTCCCGAGATCACGGTGGGGTTGGCGGTGCTGCCGCCGAGCTGTGCATTCGTAAGTTGGTATGCTGGCGCGGTGTTTTGACCAGCGACAAAAGCGGTGGTGCCCGATACGGCGATGCCGTTTATGCTTTCCCCGCCGGCGCCGATCGTATCGGAATAGGAGACGCTTCCGAAGTTCGCGGCGATTTTGGTCACGAAGCCATTAGTCGTCCCGGCAGCCGACGCCAGCATTTTGTTGGTGGGAGCGCTTCCGACGGAGTTAGTCGTGGGGAACTTTCCGGCAGTTGTAGCGCCGGCACCGGCTGTGGTGCCAGCTACGTAGATGTTACCCGAACTGTCTACCGCAATGCCGGTGATCGTGTCGGCAGAGGAGCTGCCCAGGTAAGTGGAGAACAGAACGTTGGCGTTGGGATCGAGCTTGATGATCAATCCATCGCCGGCTAACTGATAGCTGGTGCCAGTAAAGGCCATGGAGGCGGATGTGGTAGATGTGCCGGCCGCGATATTGAGCCCGTTGACCGTCAGTATGTTGGTGCTGCTGGTGACGCCGCCTATGTATGCGTTGCCCGAGGAATCTACGGCGATCGCATTACCGGCGTCGGTACCATTGCCGCCATAATACGTGGAGTAAACCAGGCTTGAGCCGGTAGACGATAATTTGGTCACGAATACGTTTTGGGCTGCACCGGGAGCTAAGGTGCTGCTGTTCGTAACCGGGAAATTCACGCTGGCTGTTTGGCCGGTGACATATGCCGAGCCGGAGCCATCCGCCGCGATTCCGTTACCGGCGTCGGCGAGGCTGCCGCCCAGGTAAGTGGAGTAGAGCAGGGTAGTGCCGTCGGCACTCAGCTTGATGACAATAGCGTCGGAAACACCGTTGAACGCGCCGCCGGTCGAGCCAGGTGTACCGGCAGTGGAGTAGAAGGTGGCTGGAGTCGACGTATTCAGAACGGGCACACCAGCTCCGAGAGTGGCGCATCCCGCGGCCACGGTAGTGCTGGTCCCACTGTTGAAGCACGTAATCGGCGTCAGCGGGTAAGTCGCGTCCGCAGCGCTCGAGCTTCCTGTCAGATATACGCCCGTGGAGTTGGCCGCTACAGCATTAGCGCTGTCATTCGAGGTAGCTCCACCGAGTGCCGCAAGCACCGTAACGGTCGGGTCGATCACTACTGGCTGGCGGGTATCGTACGCGCCCAGTTTGAAGCTCACTTCATTCTTCGCGGTGAGCACATATTCGGCCTGGACCGGCGTGCGCTTGCCATGGATCGTCTGGTAGACGACCGGCTTATGCGCAACGGTCTGGCCGGCAGCGGTTTGGAGCTCGAGATCGCCCGCGGCGTTCAGCGCAAACCGGCTGCTGCCCTGGTAGGCAACGTGGATTTGCTTCGGGTCGGCGCCCGGCTTCACCACGAAGTCGTATTCCAGGTTGCTCTGGTTTCCGGAGTACACCACGTCAATACCGGCATAGACGTCCTGGTAGCTGACAGCGCCATAGTGCGGTACGTTGGTCAGCCACTTGGAGCGATCGTTACCGAGAAAGTAGTTGCTCTTGCCGACCTGCGGGTCGGAAGCCGCAATGCGGCTGGCTGCATGAGCATTCTGCAAGGTCATCGCAAGAACGCCATCGGCGGCGCCCTTGACCTTCAGAACGGTCTGGTTACCCGTTAGAAACGCTGTGTAGCCTTGCGCCCGCGCAATGTACTTCACCTGCGGGTCGGTTTGGCCCTGGTTTGGCTCAAACGCCAACGGCAGCTTCCCAACCGATTCCTTTACTTTCGCCTGATCCAGCTTACCGGAAGCCTGGACAAGCGAGCTTTTATCAAGAACTTTTCCGTTTGATGCTGTTCCCTTGTGGGAGTACGAGGCGACAGACGCTCCAATCAACAGGAGTGCCAATCCAAAACTCATAACCCGGACTCTTCGGGAGCTTCGATCTGTCATTTCGAACAGACGCTTCATAGCGAGCTTACCTTTCTTAAGTTTATTTTTTCCCGTAACGTAAACTTCTTCAGCATGCAAAACCACAACTCACGCAGAACGCGTACTATACATCAATTGCACGCGTGCTGCAACACTTTCCCAATCATTGAGCGTAGACGCCCTTTAGAACTACCCGAAGGCGAAGTCTTTTGACCGCTCCTATGGGGCATCGGGATGGTGCATCCGCGGGAGTTTCCTCCCGTTGGCCATCGGTGGCCTGCACCTGCCCATAAAAGCGATCAGAGCTTCTTCTGTAATGCGCCAACTTTGCCCGGCTTTGAGCCCACTCAATTGCCCGCTGATGAGCCACTGATATACCGAACGTCGAGTTACTTTCAACTTGCCCGCAACTTCAGAAGGGGTGTAAAAGGTCGGCAAGGCCATAAAGTTTACTTATAGGGCCATAAAACTCAACTGACCCGCGAAAAAAACTGCTTCCTTTTCCCCTCCTGGGAACGCACTTGCGAGGCAAGGAAACTGGCACGACCATACAAATTTTGAGAAAATTTTACCGCAACATTGGGAATTAACGATCCGAATTGCAGGGTAATCATTTTCGCGTATGAAGTCAATACCTTTCGTGTGATTATTTTTCGCGTCGGAGTCGCGCGGCTGGCGGCCCCTGGCCGGGGCTATCATGGAATCAGTAAACCAAGTGTGCACAATAATTTACGAGAGGTTTGGAGCGATTCAGCATAAATGATTCTTCGATTCGCAAAACACCTCAACCCACCCCCGCCCGATTCTGTATAAATTGTGCCATCCATAACGTTCTCTCCCGGCGCCGGCGTGTGAGGCAATCTTGTCCCCTCGAAAGCCCGCCGATTCCCTCGCGCTTGGTTGGCCGCGCTCGGCTCTTATGGTAGATTACACTGTTAGGGTTCGCCCTTACCACTTGTGTGAGGTGAAACTGGGAAACGATCAGATGAAGCTGTCGGTCATCATACCGGCGCGAAACGAGGAAGGGTGTATCGCTCAAACCGTAACGCGAGTTGTGCAGATTCTTGATCGCGAACGGATTCCCCATGAAGTCGTGGTGGTCGACGACGGCAGCACGGATTCCACAGTGGCATGCGTGAGAGAGCTTGAATGCCTGGAATCGGTCACCTTGATTGTGAACCAGGGACGTCACGGCTTTGGCGTGGCGGTAAGGGCCGGCCTGGAGCAGAGCACTGGCGAGGCGGTCGCGGTGATGATGGCCGATGCGTCCGACGACCCGGAGGATCTGGTCCTCTACTACAGGAAGCTGCAGGAGGGCTATGAGTGCGTCTTCGGATCGCGCTTCATCCGGGGCGGAAAAGTGGTGGACTATCCGGTTCACAAATTGGCCATCAATCGCCTGGCAAATCTGTTTATCCGCCTGCTGTTCGGTTTGGGTTGCAACGATATCACCAACGCGTTCAAGTGTTATCGCCGCGAAGTGTTGGAAGCCATTCAGCCGCTGATTTCTCCGCACTTTAACCTCACCGTGGAAATGCCCCTGAAAGCCATCATCCGGGGATATTCCTACGCCGTCGTTCCCATCAGTTGGACCAATCGCAAGACCGGGATCTCCAAGCTGAAGCTGACCGAGATGGGCAGCCGTTACCTTTTTATTGTGTTGTACCTTTGGCTGGAAAAATACCTGGCGCGTGGCGATTACCATCGGCGGCATTTAACGGAAAAAAAGCCCAGCCGCATACCTGAAGCTGCCCCGGTCCCCAACGGCGCGCTGCCCAGCCGCGGAAACCGCTCGGCCTAATCGCATGAAACCGAATCTCGAGAGCAGTATTTACCGGGTCCGCTTTTCCCCGGAAGAGTTGGCCACGGCGCGAGCGTTCTGGGTTCCTATTTGCCGATACCTGCAGCAATATGTGAATCCGGACGGCGCTACCTTGGACTTGGGCGCTGGCTATTGCCATTTCATCAACCAGATCGCCTCCAGAGAAAAATTGGCGCTGGACCTCAACGTCGAGAACCTGCGATTGTACGCGGGCGCGGGTGTGCGATGCATCGAGGCTTCCGGGGCAGACCTGGCCGGGATCGGATCGGCTTCCCTGAATAGCGTCTTCGCCAGCAATGTGTACGAACATTTTCCGTCGCGCGAGAGTGTGAGCAGCAGTTTGGAGGAAGTGCACCGCGTGCTACGCCCGGGTGGACGGGCGATTATTCTGCAGCCCAATTTCGCTTATTGCGCCAAACAGTATTTCGATTATTTCGATCATCGGCTGATTTTCACGCATAAAGGCATGGCCGAAGGCCTGACGATTGCAGGTTTCGAGCTGGAACGGGTCACAGCGCAGTTTCTGCCTTACACTTCAAAGAGCGCCTTGCCGGCGGCGCCGTGGCTGGTATCGATGTACCTGGCGTTTCCGCCTGCCTGGCGTGTATTGGGCGGCCAGATGCTGCTGGTGGCCCGCAAACCGCAGGTCTCTTAAATTAGCCAATGACTCCCGCGCCGAATTCAGAAACCATCGCGTCCTGGTACGACAAAGGCTATTACGACAACTACAGCGGCGGGATTCCGTATGAGCGAAACGGCCATTGGCTGGCCATCTTCCACGCCATCGCCGACCATATTGTTCGCTCTCTGAAACCGCGCCGCACGCTCGATGCCGGATGCGCCAAGGGCTTCCTGGTGGAGGCCCTGTGGGAGCGGGGCGTAGAGGCCTACGGGGTCGATATTTCCGAGCACGCAATTCGGGAAGTCCGCAAGGACATGCAGCCATACTGCCATCAGGCTCCGCTCACGAGTCCGATTGAGGGCCGGTTCGACCTGATTACCTGTTTTGAGGTCCTGGAGCATGTACCCGCGGAAGAAGCGCAAGCCGTAATCCACAATCTGACCGGCGCCACGGATACCATCCTGTTCTCCTCGACCCCTACGGAATTGGACGATCCTACGCACATCAATGTGCAGCCCACCATCGGGTGGCTGCGGCAGTTTGCCGATAGCGGCTTTGCGCCGGATCTATTGTTCGACGCCAGTTTCGTGGCGCCTCACGCTTTTTTGCTGCGCCGCGTGTCAGAGCGCTATCCGGATGAGGTGCTGATTCTATTTTCGGACCTGATTCGCCATAAACTCACCCTTTCCGACCGGCACCGCCAGCTCGACCATCTGAATCACCAGGTCAAGGAACTACAGTCCGGAAAGCAGACCGCGGAAATCGAGGCGGCGACTCTCAACCACCAGGCCCATCTGCTGCGCGTGGAGCGCCACCAGCAGGAGACCGAAATCGCACGGCTGACCGGGCAGACACGAAATTTAGAAACTGCCTACAGCCAACAACTGCAGAATCTCGACAGTGCTTACCAACATCTCCGCGACGAAGTAAAGCATCTGGAGAAGACGTATCGCGAAAGAGTACAGAGTCTGGAGAACACCTTCCGGCGCGGCAGCGAAGAAACCGCGCGAACCGGGCAACTGGTGACAGGACTCGCCGAGTCGGTCGGCGACTTCGACAAAAAATCGGATCGGATTCTGGTGCGCCTGGCCGCAGTGGAATCCAGGCTGGCATTCGTGGGCCAGGAGATTGCAGGGATTTTAAAGAGCCGCATCTGGCGCCTGCTGTGCGCCGCGGCTGGGCTGGTGCTCGCGCCAGGCAAGCTGGCCGGCCTGCTATCCCGGCCACGGTCCGCTGCGCCTGTGCAGCCTGCGCAGGCTGCTGCTGCTGTCACAGACGATTTTTACGGATTCGTCTGCGATGAGCCCCGGCCCAACGAAGACGAGCCCCGTACGGGCAAAATCGCCGTCTCGGGATGGGCCCTGGCGCAATCCGGAATCGATCGTACGGAGATCCGTTTGGCCGACATGGCGATTCTGGTGAGGGGGGGCGAGACACGGGTGGATGTGGCGCACGGTTATCCGGATGTCCCGGGATCCCGAACCTCCGGCTTCGCGGGAGAGATCGATACGGCCACAGTGTCCGATGGCCTGCATATTCTCTTCATCCGCGTGGTCAGCCGCAGTGGCGCCAGCAGGGAATTGCAGATTCCCATTCGCATCAATCACAAGGCCGCATTCGCGTCCGACTACGACCGCTGGATTGCCCACTTCGAAACCCGTAACACGGCGCTCATTCAGTTGAAGGTGCGTCATTTCGCGGAGAGTCCGCTGGTGAGCATCCTGATCCCGGTGTACCGCACGCCGCTCGATATCCTGCGGCAAACGGTGGAATCCGTCCGTAAACAGAGCTATTCCAACTGGGAGCTTTGTATTGCCGACGACTGCTCGCAATCGCCGGAGATTACGCGCCTCCTGTCTGATTACGCTGCCGGCGACAGCCGCATCCGGGTGGAGTTCCTGACCACCAACGGCGGCATCTCTCACGCCTCGAACGCTGCCCTGGCAATGGCCCGCGGTGAATTTGTAGCATTGCTCGATCACGACGACGAACTGGCACAGGATGCCCTATACCACGTGGTGGAAGCGATCAACCTTCAACCGGACGTGGGCTTGCTTTACTCCGATGAAGACAAAATCGATGAGGACGGCCGCCGCTACGATCCCTTTTTCAAACCCGACTGGTCGCCCGATCTGCTGTTATCGGAAAACTACATCTGCCATCTGCTGGTAGTCCGGCGTTCCCATCTGAACCAGGCCGGAGGATTCCGCAGCGCTTTTGACGGCAGCCAGGATTACGACCTGGTGCTGCGTCTTGCCGCCGGCAATCCTCGGATTGTGCACATTCCCCGCGTGCTGTATCACTGGCGATCGCTGCCGGACTCGACGGCAACCTCGCCCGACCGCAAAGGCTTTGCCGCCGGCGCCGCGCAGCGCGCAATTCAGGAGGATCTGGACCGCCGCTCCGTCGCAGCAAAAGTGGTCCCCGGCACCATTCCCGGCCGCTGGCGCGTTCGCTATGTTTTAGCGGAGGAACCGCAGGTAAGCATCATCATACCCTCCGGCAAGACCGATCCTCTCCGCAATAATCTGCCCAGCCTGTTTGGCAAAACCGAATACCGCAATTACGAGGTCGTGGTCATCGATAATTCCAGGGATTCGGAAATACAAAAATTGGTGGAGGGATGGCCGGATCCGCCGCAGCCGCTCCGCTATATCGACTGGCGTCATCGGCCGTTTAATTATTCCGTCATCAATAACGAAGCGGCCCGCCATTGCCAGTCGCCTATTTTGCTCTTTCTGAACGACGATACAACCGTCATAGAGCCTGGCTGGCTGCAGGCCCTGGTGGAGTTGGCGGCCCGCCCGGAAGTGGGAGCGGTGGGCGCCAAATTGCTGTATCCGAATGGCAATATTCAGCATGCTGGAGTCGTCATGGGCCTGTTCGAGAACTGCGGCCACGCTTTCAAGGGGCTGGCGGGAAATCAGCAGCATTATTTCGACTTGCCGGATGTGATTCGCAATGTCAGCGCCGTCACCGGCGCCTGCTTAATGACCCGCGCCGCAGTGTTTCAGGCCGTGGGGGGCTTCGATGAACAGACTTTTCCGGTGGCCTTCAACGATATCGACCTGTGCCTGAAGATCGGCCAGCAGGGCTATCGCGTGCTCTACACTCCGTATGCGTCGCTCTATCATCACGAGGCATTCTCCAAGACAACCAAGGACCTGATTCCTCACCCTGCTGAAGTGGAAGCGATGCGCATTAAGTGGAAGGATGTGATCGAAGCGGATCCATTCTACAGTCCGAATCTCAGCAGGATAGCCGAGGACTACTCGCTGCAGAAAAAGGCTCCGTAACGCCGGCTGTCTTTGCCGCAGGTGTCTGGCGGATCGCCGGCGTTTACAGCATCAAAACACGCTTGACGGTTGCTTCTTCCGAGCGAATCCACTCAAAGATGTCGGACAGTGTGCGGTGGATATTTCGCCGCGGCTGCCAGCCGCTCAGGGTCGAAATCGCGCGATGGTCCGTAGCATAGATCCGCAGATCGGCGGGCCGTTGCTCGAGGACGGGGTCGATAGAGATCTCATTCCCCGTAATTTCGCGGCAGACCTCGGTACATTCCCTTAGCGAGAGGCTGCACGGCACACCCCCGCCGATATTGAAAACCCGGCCCCTATACGAGTTCAGATCGCGCAGTTGCGCAATTACCAACTCCGCCAGATCGTCGATGTGCAGTAGATCCCGCACCTGCTTGCCGGTTCCATTGAACCCGATATAGCGAAGATTTTGACGGAAATAGTGGGCCGCCATCCATAACGTGATCACCCCCTGGTCGCTTTTGCCCATCTGCCAGGGACCGGTGAGCAGGCCGCAGCGATTGATGACCGTGCGCAGATCATAGGCATCGGCGTATTCCTGAATCATCAGTTCCGCCGCCAGTTTGGTCATGCCGTAAAGAGATCGGGCGCCATCCAGCGGAAAGGCCTCGCTCACACCATGCTCGGAAGCACCCGGTACCGTCTGGTTGGGGGTCAACGAAAATCGCGTCGCGGTTTCCTCGAAAGAGAGGCTATTCAGGAGTTGGTAGGGATACACGCGGCTGGTGGAGAGAAACAGGAAATCGGCTTTGTTCCGCCGCGCCAGCTCCAGGCATTGGAAGCACCCGGTCAAATTGCTATTGATCAGATATTCCGGGGAGCTGCCATACCCTGCTTGCGCCGAGGGCTCTGCCGAGCACTCCACCAGAAGGTCCGTGCCGGTGAACGGCTGGAGATCTTCCCGGCAGCGCACATCCCCGTGGACAAATGCGACGCCCGCCCGCGAAAGGCGGTCCAGATTGAGTTCAGATCCGCGCCGGTGAAGATTGTCCAACGCGGTGACGTCTTGGCAAAGGCCGCTCTGCCGCAGCGCGATTGCCAGGGTGGAACCCACAAAACCGCTGCCGCCGGTAATCAGCGCATGCTCATACATAAATGTTAGGGAAGCCTGTCTATCTTGTGCCAGCATGCGCGGTTCGCATGTGACGCTCGGCAATTTGGTCCACAATTTGTCCCAAGTTGTGCTCGATATTCCAGTGCGGGAAGTGCGCCCTGATTTTGTCCAGGCTGGAAATGTAACAGATGTGGTCACCCACACGGTTCTGGGGATCGTAGCGATGGCGCAACGTCAATCCCATACTGGCGAGAAGGTCGATGGTTTCGAGGATCGACAGGCTGTTCTGCCTTCCTCCACCCAGGTTGTAAACCTCTCCGCAACGCGGATTACGGTAGAACTCCAGAAAAAGCCGGGCTACGTCCCGGCAGTGGATTTGATCGCGCACCTGCTTGGCGTGATAGCCGTATACCGTATATTCACGGCCCGCAACCGCGCAGGCGACAATGTAAGCCAGGTATCCGTGTAGTTCCACGGCCGCATGCTGCGGACCGGTCAGACACCCGCCACGAAAGATCCCGACCGGCATCTGGAAATAACGGCCAAACTCCTGGCACATCACGTCGGCGGCCAGCTTCGAGGCCCCGAAGATGGAATGCAGACAGGCATCGATCGACATGCTCTCGTCAATACCATCCCGGCCGTCGGCATAATCGTAGCGTTTTTCCAACTCCACCAGCGGCAGCGAGTTGGGACGGTCGCCATAAACTTTGTTGGTGCTGGTAAAACAGAATGGCGAGTCACGGCAGAAGTCACGCGCGGCAACGAGCAGATTCATCGTCCCGGCTGCATTGGTATCGAAATCTTCGTAAGGAATGGAAGCGGCTTTATCGTGCGAGGGTTGGGCGGCGGTGTGGATAACAAATTCCGGCCGCTCGGCTTCAAACAGATCGCGAATCTCCTGGCGGTCGCAGATGTTTAGATCGACGTGCCTGTAGGCAAGGAATTGTCGGCAAAGATCGTCGACCACCGGGCGGGTTGTGCCCTGGACACCGAAGAACCGGCTGCGCATATCATTGTCGACACCAACGACCTCCCATCCCTGCTCAGAGAGCAGGCGGACACATTCCGAACCGATCAGACCACCGGAACCAGTGACCAGCGCTTTCATTAAAACTTTCCTCTCACCCCCGCATAAGACGGGAACTTATTTTAGAAAGGTCAATTTATCACATGGCAGGCTGGTTCGGTTTTCGCAGAATTGTCCAATACAAGATGATGCTGAGGATGTGAAGAGTGGGGCTGATCGAGTTCACCAAGAGCCGGGCCTGTCGCAGCCAGGACAACGCGCTGGTAGAGGGCAAGAACGGGGCGATCATTCGCAAGCACATCGTGTGGACCCGCTGGTGATAGACCTCGACAATGAATCTCGTCAGCCAGGCCTCAAAATCGCTCAGCGTGAAAATTGCGCAGCATGTTGCCCCGGAATTCACGACCGTTGTCGCAGTGAACCGAATCCATCAACCCATGAAGGGGCCAGGGTGCGGCAATGCCATGCTTGCTGAGCCAAGTATCTTTCGGCAGGATGGCGTGCGTGAGGCAGAGGCCTAACCGACAAACTGCTGGCCGATTCAACCGCCAGCGAGAAGCCGGCCACGTTGTAAGATGTTAGGGTTGGGGCAGAATGAGAGAGGTGGATAGAGTATGCAGGAAAGGCATGGATGCATTTTACGGGCAGCCCAAGCCAGCACCCCTCTGGTCATACGGTGGATTTCTCAGTATGACTGCAGACGGGCACGGTCAGTCCGCTCTTTGGAATAGTTGGGCAATGCCATCCCGCGTTACGATCATTCGCAAAGAGCGGCTCGTGAGCCATGCACCTTGGCGGCTCTTGATCCCCCTCCTCCCCTTCCTCTTGGGTAGTCCTGGTGTGAGTCAGACTCTGCAACTCTCGCCGGGAGCGGCGGAGCTGGGCGACAGTGTCGCGTTGAATCTATCGTTCACCCCGCCTGCCTTCAGTCAAATCGCTGCTCTTCAATGGACTTTGTCCTACGCACCCACGGACATCGTCGCAATCACTGCCATCGCCGGAGCGAGTACTGCATCGGCGGGCAAGTCGTTGATGTGTGTTCCACATGTTGGCTCGCTGACCTGCATCGCAGTCGGGATGAACAATGCTGCAATACCGAGTGGAATTGTAGCCAGCATCAATGTGACGCTCGCGCCCACTCTGACCATTGGCACAACCGTAAGCGTTGGGAATGCACTCGGAGCCTCACCCAACGGAAACGCAATCGCGGTCGCTGGGTTCGGCGCTGGTGTGAATGTTATCAGCACTCCCGTAATACTCGCTAATCTGGCTATCTGGCGGTCCTCTGGCCCGTTAGGACTTTGGGTATACGGGAGTTATGACTTCACTTTCGTTCCGTCCGACCGCTTCTCGTTCTTCGGCCTCGCTGGTGACCAACCGGTCGTGGGTGACTGGACGGGGAACGGCCAAGCGCGGATTGGCGTGTTTCGACCGAGTGAGGGAAAGTGGTATTTGGACCTGAACAATAACGGCCAGTGGGATGGAGTTGCCGGCGGAGATGGCGTTTTCGCGTTTGGGCTGCCGGGTGACATTGCCGTGGTTGGAGATTGGAGCGGCGACGGCAGAACGAAACTGGGCACCTTCCGCTGCCCACAGACTGGGATCTGCACTTGGGCGCTGGATTACGGTGGCAAGTTTGCTTACGATCCTGGCACGGTCAGATTCTATTCTTATGGATTACCCGGCGACATTCCCGTTGTGAACAACTGGAACGGAACCTCGAACGTAGACCAGATTGGCATCTATCGCCCTATGCCGAACGGTCTTGCCCTGTGGATTGTGGATAGCAACGGAACCGGTACTTGGGAACCGTCCAGCGCAGTCTACCAGTTCGGGCTAGCGACAGATTTGCCGGTGGTCGGCAATTGGAATAACGGCACCAGGAAACGCATTGGCGTCTTTCGCAACGGCATGTGGATACTTGACACGAACGGCAACAACGCCTATGACGTGACGGACGGAGTTGCGTTCTTCGGCTTGCCCGGTGACAAGCCCGCTGTGGGCAACTGGGTCGCTCAGTAGCTCTGCAATTCTCTCATCCAGCCAGCTCCGGCCAGAGCCTCGCTCTGTTCGGCCGGGAGGCCGCTGATGGAAGTCGAGCGCGGGGCGGCCAGACTGGCCTTCCACACCGTCTCGAGGCTTATGCTGATGGTGACGTTCTGTTTTTTGGCTTGGCTGCGGGGGCTCTGACACGCCCTCTTCCGATCGAGATCCGGCTTGGCCGGCCGCGCCGTCGTGATCGCCCACCTGCGCCGCTGCCGGGATCGCTCTTCCGGGATAATCCTGCCGCGAAATTTTCTGTGGGTGGTGGTCAGACTGTGGGTTGGTAACCCATCTTTTGCAGGATGCCGAAGCGGACGAAATTGTGAAAGATAAAGATTAGGCGAAGCGAATGCGGAAGCTCGGCCATCGTTATCAGACTCACTACAATTGATCCGAAAAATCGAGGGAAGGGAAGGCTGAGTGAGAATTCCGCCTTCTGGCCCAGCGCTCTCTTAACCGAATCCCATATCGCCTAGTACCCGTTCCGCACCAAAGATGTGGTTATCAGAGAAGTGTGCTGTTTAGTACCGAGAAAATTTTGGGAAATCGGTACCATACCATAGGTTTGTATTGAGTTTAACGTTGAATATCCCTTATACTTACGCTTGGATTCTCTTGAAAAGAAGAGAGGATCGGGGTTTTAACGGTTGGCTTTCGTACTTTTGGTTGACCCACGGGGGGTCATGGGGACAGGCCTGAATGTTTAAGGTAGAACTTCTGGTATCGGTCGCGGTTTTTGCGTCTGTCGCGTGCGCGAGTCCCATTTGTCTGAGCGGTTCAGGGGCAACAGCCAACACACCCACAGCGTGTGTCACCCAGTCGACCTACATGTTCAATCAGACTCTGAACTGGTCGACCGCGTTCGGATCCGCTGATCGGAATCCGCTCCAATCGGATTACAATCCCCAAACTACACACTCCGCAGTCAGCGCCCCGTGGGTGGCTGCGGGAGGCACGGATGTGGCCAGCGTTTCGCTGGGGCCCAACTATGGCGGATCGGGCCTCCTCTCCCGTGCAGACAATACAGAGTATGCATTCGCCCCACCGGATTGCGCTTATGGGCCGGGCGCTTACACCTACTGCTCTGCCAGCGCCCCGAATCCGCAGGTTTTCGCAGGACATTTCGCGAATACGCAGGACTGGAGTAATTTCCCTAACGGCATCGCGGAATACAATTGGGGCGATAATCTGCTGCTTGCCCAAAGCGTCACTTCAGGGTCGATCGCCATCAATTTTACCTCGCCAGCCACAGCGGTAGGGTTCCGGATCTCAACTCTATTTAATAGCGACTTCATCGCGACGATCACGGCCTACACCGGTCTTAATGGCACAGGAACGGCAATTGACACCTACTCGCTGAACACAAACGGCAGTGGATTGGGTGGAGTGTGCCAGTCGCTGATAGACGATCCGAGCACTTGCGGGGCTACTCCCTTTGTCGGCGATGCTCCGTTCGTCGCGCTCCAAGACAATTCCAGCCTGATTAAGAGTCTTACCATCGCGACCAACGATGTCCACGGCTTTGCGATTGACACACTGTTCGCCCAAGTCAATCCCCCGTCTGGTGGGAGCGTGCCGGAACCAGCGGTTGGCTTTTTGTTAGCCGGAGGTTTTGCCACCATAGCCCTGCTTCGCCGAAAAGTTCGGTAGGACGCTCTTCCATGGGCGATCCCTCTTCTCCCAGTACTATAATGACAGTTGGTCCTCCCGCTAACTTGTTGAAAAACTGTGATCTTTACAATCCTTTGGTGCTTAGCTCATTGTGTGAAAAAGAGCGGAGATGTATTGTGCGACACTACGCAAAATATCTGATATTCTGTTTCGTCTTGCTGGTTGCCGTCTGGCCGACCGGACTGAAAGCGCAGCTTTCGAGGATTAGTGTCAACCGCTGGAGTCCCACTGCCCACCTGCTCACCGCGAGTGCACAGGCGTGTTCCGTCTTGTTGCAGGATGGACGCGTTTTAGTGGCCGGCGGCAGCACTTCGCAGGGCGTGGTCAATTCTGCAGAAGTCTATAACCAGAGCGGTGTGTTCGTAGCAGTTGCACCGATGCTGGCGAAGCGGGCGAGCGCTTCCTGTACGACCTTGCCGGACGGGCGTGTTTTGGTGGCCGGCGGCACTGACGGAACACACGCGCTGGCATCCGGCGAGATCTTCGATCCGGCACAAAATACGTGGACCGGGACGGCATCCATGAACACGGCGCGGAGCGGGCACACTGCGACACTGCTGCCGTGGGGTTCGGTGCTGATCGCGGGCGGCGACAGCGACGGAAGCGCAGTAAGGACAGTGGAATTGTATCTGCCGCTGGCTGACCGTTTTCAGCAGTTGGGAAATATGTCGTCGGCGCGCAGGGACTTTGCCATCGCCATAATGCCGAATCGGCGCGTGTTGATTGCCGGTGGAACGGACGGCTCCTCGACGCTGGGTAGTATTGACATCTACAGCGCGGACGACAATAGCATCACCGCCGGCGGTTCCCTGCTAACGGCCCGGCGCAATTTCGCCGCTGCTACTCTGCTAGATGGAACGGTGCTGTTCACTGGGGGCTACGACGCACGCGGCAATACCCTGGCTTCCAGCGAAATTTACGACTTTGCGGCCGCGGAGAGCGTGGCCGGGCCGGCCATGACCACCCCACGCGCCGAACATCAGGCGTATACTTTGCCGAATAACGGCGCGGTTCTTCTCGTGGGCGGGACCGACGGCACGAATCTCTTGGCCGGAAGCGATCTTTATTCTTTCCAGAGTGGTGCCTTTGCCCGTGGCGCCGCGCTGAATACGGTGCGCACGGCAGCAGCGCAGTCTCTGATGCGGCCGGGCAACATGCTGGTGGCCGGAGGCAGGAATGGCTCCGGGATCCTGGCCGAAAGCGACGTATATGCCTATGCCACCGTCCAGACTGATAAGCCGGAATACCATCCCGGGGATGTTGTAACCATCACAGGCGCGAGGTTCACTCCAGGCGAGCAGGTGTCAGTGATTGTAACGACTCTTCCGGCTGGCGACCACGACCCGGAATTCAAGGCTCTGGCGACTGCCGACAGCGCGGGTCAGGTCGCAACTACCGGTTTCAATATTGATCGGACTCATTTGGGCCGGAAGTTCATCGTGACCGCGACAGGCAGCCCGTCGGTTGCTCAACAGACGTTTACGGCCGCGATGAGCGACGTCACGTGCGTTACCTCAGTTACCTCCAGTTCAAACGGCCTGCCCTACGGCACCCCGGTACACTTCAATGTCAGCGTCACAGACGGGCCTTGCGGGACACCGGGGACGAACTCGCCCGATGGAAGTGTAACGATCACGGTAGATGGTTCGTCGATTGGTACTTTTCCTCTGACGCCGGGCAACCCCACATCGACGCTTCAGACACCGGATTTCACGAGCATCCTGCCTGGGACCGGGAATGGGAGTCATTCGGTTGTGGCAAATTATCTCGGTAGCGCAACCCCGCCGGGCTTCAGCCCGAGCGACACGAGTGCCAGCCCCTATACTTATACGGTTACCAGAATTGCGCCGACATTCTCAATGACTGTGAACCCACCCGCAAACGCGGTCGCATATCAGCAGCTCGGGTTCACAATTACCGCCACTAACCTGGTACAGGGCCAGATACCCACCGGGGTTATGAATCTTACGATAGACTCGAATCCGTCGTCAGTCCCCGCCGTAGCTTTGAACAACGGCACAGCTATGTTTACTCTCCCGGGCGGGTCAGGGCCACTGACGGCGGGAGCGCATAACTTCGGCTGGGGTCTCACAGACGCTTCGGATCCTGTGTATGGAAAAAACATAACAGGGAGACACGATGATACTGCGGTTAGTGGCTACATCGTACTCCCGGCTAATACGACCACGGTGGTCTCTACGAGCTCGAATGGGCAGGGGACGATTTTAACCGCCACGGTTACGCCTGCGGCTCCCTCAGTGACCGGCCCTGCACTAGCAGGCAAGGTGAGTTTTTTCACGGACGCTCTTTTAACGAATCCGTATATGGTGAATGGGGTTCCGCAGACCGCCCTTACTGGTTCGATGGTTAATGGGAGTTTGGTGGTTTCCACTTCGCCCAATCCCGTGTCTTTGGCTGGGGGCACGTTTTACGCCCAGTTCAACGGCAACAACGCCGATATGAATTACGCCACATCCAGCGGCCAACTGTCGGTGGTCTCAGCGCCTTCGATGGTTGAAGCGTTCGGTTCGACGGTTATGGCGGTGGCCTCTTCGGTCAGCCTTACCTTCACCATCACCGCGCCGCCGAATCTGGTCCCATTGACTGGAATCGCATTCGCCGACACGCTCCCCGCGGGTCTGGTGGTAGCGACGCCCCCATCTGTAAGCGGCACCTGTACGGGCGTGGTCACCGCCGTAGCAGGCACCGGTAGCGTGAGTCTGTCGGGCGCAACTCTTGCTGGGGGTGCTTCGTGCACGGTCGTGTTGAATGTTACCGCGACATCGGCCGGCGTCAAGACCAACACAATCCCGCAACCGTCGGTGACCTCCGCAAACGGCGGCGGCAGTACGAGTGCTACAACCGCCTCGGTAAGCGTCATCACCCTCATCACGGTAGTGCCGGCGACCATCAGCGAAGCTTTCGCCGCGGCTTCCATCACACAAAACGCCAGTACCACTCTGACGTTCACGATTACCAATCCGCCAGCCAATCCATTTCCTCTTATCGGGCTGGCATTTACCAGCGCATTGCCTGCCGGAATCGCCGTGACTACGCCTAACGGACTGACAGGTACATGCGGTGGCACGGTTACGGCCGTCGCCGGGTCGGGGTCGGTGGCTTTAAGCGGCGGAAGTCTGGTGGTGGGGGCTTTTTGTGCGATCACGGTGAATGTTACCGGCACAGCACCCGGGAATTACACCACCACCACTACCCCCATCAGCTCGGTGAATGCCGGCACGGGGAACTCGGCTTCGGCGTCCCTCACGGTGACGGCGCTCCCCGTGCCCGGACCTAAGAACTTCCAGCAAGTGGGCGTCTTTCGTGCGCTGGTCAGCGGTCTGGGTGTGTTTGCCCTGGACGTGAACGAAACGTACAACTTCGCTGCCAACGATAAATTCCGCTTCTTCGGTCTGAACGGGGATAAGCCGGTAGCCGGAGACTGGTTCGGGACGGGCGTGGTGGCGCTGGGAGTATTTCGTTGTCCGACAGCCGGCGTATGCCAGTGGTACATCGACGCCAACAACAACGGCCAGTGGGATGGAGTTGCCGGAGGCGATATGATCTGGAACTTCGGGCTGCCCGGTGACTTGCCGATCGTGGGCGACTGGAAAGGCGATGGCATCAGCAGGATCGGGGTCATGCGTTGTCCGGCGGTAAGTCAATCCGGTGTCTGCACCTGGTACCTGGATGCAGGCAACAAGCACACCTACGATCCGGCAACAGTGGTGATCAATCAGTACGGTCTGCCGGGGGATCAACCGGTAGCCAACAACTGGTTGGGAACCGGCACGGTCGACCAGATCGGTGTCATGCGTTGCCCGGCAGTAGGTCAACCCGGCACCTGCACGTGGTTTGTAAACAGCACTGGCACCGGTACCGTTAATTCATCCGATGCTAGTTACTCCTACGGTCTGCCCGGGGATAATCCGATAGTCGGCAACTGGTTCGGTACGACCGGCAAGAAGCGGATCGGAGTATTCCGCAGCGGACAAGTTATCCTGAATGTAAGTGGCAGCAACTCCTTTGTTGCTGGAAGCGATTTCATGGGAAGCTTCGGTCTACCGGGCGATCTGCCAGTGATTGGCCTCTGGACCCTGCCGTAGGAGGGAACTGCTGGCCTGATTGCGCCATTTCATGCCGACTGTTGCGTCCTGCAAGTTTTTCGCGACGACCGCCTCTTCAAGTACTGCGCCAACTTCGCCGGTGGGCGGTGACCGGTACGATACAATTGAAGGCATCATGGGGAGAGGGATGGTTACCGATTCTTCGCCGCAATTACATTAGCGGTTGCAGCATCGCTATGCCCCGCCTCAGACCGGACACCACCGGCTCGCCGCCCGGTAGAGATCCCGGCAAGCTAGTCAGCTATACAGCCGCGCATAAATAAACCTAGATCCGGTAGTTCCGGTTCCTTTGTGACGATCTCCAACCGTCGATGCTATCGGTCCTGCTCGATGGGGTTTGCCCGCGCCAATACTCGCCGTGGCCGCTGCACCGAGAAATCGAGCGCGTGCAGCAGCTTGCGCACATGCCCCGGATGGTAGGTGACGCCGAACTCCTCCTCGATTACCCAGGCGATCATCGGCGAGGTCCACACGCCGTTGTCCAGTCCGTAAGCAACCGGCCCACTGTCCAGAATGTCTCCCAGTTGCTGATGCTGCTCCGGTGCCAACTCTGGCGGCCTTCCGGATCGGTAGCCTTCCAACACCCGCGAGGCCGCCGACACTTTCCAGGTTCACGTGGCGACGATTTACCGAGTATCAGCAGCGGGGGCTTTAGTAAGCGAGTTCCCAATTTATCCGGGTTTTGCGGAACCGAGGTCACCGCCGAGCGTCTCCGGGTGATTCTCAATGTAGTCCATCAACTCGGCAACCTGCTGTTCGGTCAGCAGATCGAGCGCGAAGTGGCTCGCCAGGTAGGTGAAAGCGAAAGCAACCCGAGGATCTGTCAGGGAGCCCTCCCCCTCGCTTTCGTTGACTACGTAGCTGCCGAGTGCCGCTTCCGTAATTTTGCGCTCGATGCGTTTGGATCGCCGGATTCCCCGAAATTTGAGCGCCGTTAAGGGGCCGAGATGGAAGAGTTCGGCGGCGCCGAATGACGCCCCTACAAGAGGACCAAAAGGGATTGCTTCGGCGGCATCGCGAAGCGCGCCTGCGATCTCGTTCAGCCAAGCTTTACGGCTGATGGGCAGTGGTTTCATTTATATCAAGATCAGACGCGGGAGGTTCTTGTCCGCTTCAGTTCATCATATCCCCCCACCGCGCCGTCTGCTGACCGTGTGCCCTATAAGAGGCTCAAATCTATGGAGACGAGCTTGCTAGGTCGATTTCCCTAAAGCCGGACGATCTTGGGCGACACGATACCCCTCAGGGCGTTGCGCGTGTCCACGATCAGCCTGGCCCGGTCCACCATGAGCGCGTAGTCGACCTCCCGGTGATCGGTGACCACCACGGCACAGTCCGCTTCGGAGACTGCGTCGACCGCGTCTGTCGCCATCATGGTCTGCCCTTTAACCCGAATCGAAGGCACATACGGATCGCTGAAGGTGATGGTGGCGCCGCGCTGCTCAAGCAGGTGAATGATATCCAACGCCGGAGATTCGCGGACATCGTCGATATCGCGCTTGTACGCCACCCCAAGAATATGGATATGGGAGCCTTTTACTGCCTTTCCACAATCGTTGAGCGCGTTTTGCACCTTTTCGACGACGAAATGAGGCATGTGGCCATTGATGTAGCCCGCCAGTTCAATAAACCGGGCTTCGATTCCAGACTGGCGCGTTTTCCACGAAAGATAGAACGGGTCAATGGGAATGCAGTGGCCCCCTAAGCCGGGACCCGGATAGAATGGCATGAACCCGAATGGCTTGGTGGCGGCGGCGTCGATCACGTCCCAAACATTGATGCCCATGCGATCGCACATGATGGCGAGTTCGTTCACCAGACCGATGTTGATCATCCGGAAAGTGTTTTCGAGCAGTTTCACCATCTCCGCGACTTGCGTGGAACTCACCGGCACCACATGCTCGAGGGCTTGTGAATAGAAGCGCACCCCCATCTCCGTGCAGGCGGCCGTCGTGCCGCCGACGACCTTGGGGATATTGCGGGTCTGAAACTTGGGATTGCCTGGATCGACGCGCTCGGGAGAGAAGCAAAGGAAGAAATCCCGGCCCACTTCCATACCGGGCTGAGCCAGTAAAGGAAGAACAACTTCTTCCGTTGTCCCCGGATAGGTAGTCGATTCCAGAATTGCCAGCATCCCCGGATGGAAGTACTTCGCGATTTCCTGGCAGGCGGACACGATGTAGCTCATGTCCGGATCTTTGGTTTTGCGCAGCGGAGTGGGCACGCAGATATTGACCGTATCCAGCTCGGAGATGACGCTGAAATCGGTTGTGGCGCAGAGTTTACCGCCGTTCACAAGGGCTTTGAGATCCCTCGTGGGGACGTCCTGAATGTACGAATCTCCGGTATTAATCCCGTCTACTTTGGACTCGATCAGATCGATTCCCGTCACGGAAAATCCGGCTTTGGCGAATTCGACGGCCAGAGGCAGGCCGACATATCCAAGTCCAACGATTCCAACGCGCGCGGTTTTCGCTGCGATTTTGCTGGCCAGTATTTCCGAATAGGAAGCCGTCTGAGCGGCTGCTTGCGTCATGGAGAGGTCTGGAGCAATTTAGCTGCCAGCCGCCATAGTCGACACGTCGGCAGTGTGTTCAAAGGGGGTGGCGGGTCTGTCCTCAATGCCCAGCTTCTTCATCTTATAGAGGAGCGCCTTGTAATCAATCTTCAACAGCATGGCTGCCTGTTTACGATTCCAGCGGGTGGAATTCAGAGTCGCCAGAATCGCTTCCGTTTCGGCTTGCTGTTTGGCCTGGGTCACCAGTTCCAGAATGGGCCGTTCCGCCACCTGGTTGCCGGAACCGGACGGCACTTCAGGCATCGCTGCGGAGACCATGGAACGGCGTGCAATCTTGGTGCGCAACTCGCGTGCAAGCAGGTCGGCATCTCTTAAAATGACGAACTTTCGAACGAAGTTCTCCAGCTCACGCACGTTGCCTGGCCAATGATGGCTCATCATCGCCTGCTTCAGATCGGCAGTGATCACCGGATTGGCCCGGTTCGGTGCGGTGTGCTTCTTCATCAGAAATTCCGCCAGGGGAATGATGTCTTCGCTGCGGTCGCGAAGTGGGGGCAAATGGATGTTGATCACGTTCAGGCGGTAGTACAGATCTTCCCGGAAACTCCGTTCCGCGATGGCTTTCTCGAGGTCGCGGTGGGTCGCGGCAATGACGCGGACATCCACCTTGATGGTTTCCTTGCCGCCGATGCGCTGGAATTCATGGTCCTGGAGAACCTGCAGGAGCTTGGCCTGGAGCCGCACGTCCATATCACCGATTTCGTCCAGCAGGATGGTGCCGCCGTCGGCCATTTCGAACATGCCGGCTTTCTTCTGAAAAGCCCCCGTGAAGGAGCCGCGCTCATAGCCAAATAGCTCGCTCTCGACCAATTCGGAGGGCAGGGCGGCGCAATTCAATTTGAGGAACGACTTATGGGCGCGAGGCGATTGGGCGTGCAGCTCCCGCGCGATCACTTCCTTGCCACTGCCAGTTTCCCCCTGTATGAGGACTGGCGGTTCGAACCACCCAATCAGCCCGATGAGCGTTTGGATTTCCTTCATCTGAGGATTGCGGCCGACAAACACTTTGCTGGAAGGGACAGCATTCCGTGGGGGAGGCACGTAGTCCGTGTTTTGAGTGGTAATTGCGCGGGTGATAGCCACACGAAGATCTTCGTGTGCTACCGGCTTACAAAGGAAATCGGTCGCTCCGTTTTTCATTGCAGTCACAATGTTCAACGGGGAAGATGCGCCGGAAACAACAATGACGGGGATCTCGGGATTCAGCCGGCGAATTTCGCGCAGCGTTTCGATACCGTCGCGGTTAGGCATCATCAGGTCCAGCAGGATGGCCGCGAAGTCTGTCTGGGAAGATTGTAAACAGGACAGAACTTCATCGCCGTCTTGCGCCAACTCCGCGGAGTACCCTAGGCATTTTAAAGCCATCTCAAGGTATCCACGGACCTCCAATTCATCTTCAGCTACGAGAATGGTGCGACCATTCTTCAGATCTGCCATTTATTTCTCCTAATTGTTCTGCTAGATATACCGGCTCGCGCACGGAGAGGGGAAGAACGAACGAAAACATGGGGCCTGATTCTGTGTTTTCAGCCCAGACGGTGCCCTCGTGTTGGTTTACGATCATCCTTGTAATAGCCAGTCCGAGACCGCCTCCGGAGCGATCCCGCCCGCCGGCATAAGAAGTGTATTCCGCAAAAATACGTTCCAGATGCTCTTCCGGTATCCTGCAGCCGGAATCCCGGATGTCCACGCGATATGTATTGGGTTCGGTGTTGCTGCGCCACCGCCGCTCCGCCGCCTGGGGCAAAGAGGATTTATTGATTCGACGCTCCCAGAAGAAAGGATAGCCGCGGATCTCGATGGAACCGGATTTTGGTGTAAATTTACAGGCGTTGTCGAGAATGTTGATCAAAACCTGCTCAATCTGGCCGGCTTCGAAGTAGAGCTGGCGATCGAATGGGGCCAGATCGACGCGGATCGCGATGCTCTTTTCGTCGGCAAAAGGGGTGATCTCGTGGAGTGCCTGTTCCAGGCAATCGCGAATGTCGCCAGCCTTCAGGTCGGGGCGCGTCTTGACGTGCCGTCCCACGCTCAACTGAAACATGGCGCTGGTCATCCGGGACAGACGCTTGGCGCTGTGGTGCATGCGCCGCAGGATTTCCTTCTGGCTTTCGCTCAAAGGACCCAGAGGTTCACTCAACAGGAGCCCGCAGTAGCCGCCCAAAGCGGTCAAAGGGGCCCGAAAATCGTGGACAGCGCGGGCGAGGAACGTTGTACGGTCCTGGTCGTATTCCTGGAGCCGGAGGTTCGTCTCAATGAGACATTGCAGAATCTCGTCGCGATCGGCGCGCAACGAACTTGTCACGGCTTCGCGATCCCGGTGGGCGGCCAGAGCCTGCGCCAAAAAAACTTCCAGGGTTGCCCGGGTGACGGGTTTCAGGAGAATTCTGACCTCCGCGGCTGCGATGCGGTCGCGAAACAAAGGCAGGTCGTTGCGGTGGACGAGGAACAGGTGCTTCGAAGGATCGAGGTCCGTGTGGGGGAGGTGCATCGTATCCGATTCGAAGTCCCAGATGGAGAGGTCGGCCCTGGAATCATACTCGTCCAGCGCCGCGGCAGAAAAGCTGCAAGGTTGGTTCGCAACTATCTCGCGGCACATCTTGAGCAGTTCGCGGTCTTCCGAGACGAGCCTGATGTTCATCAAATCAGTTCCTAGTGAGCAAGCCGCGAAAGGCTTCGGACAGGTGCTGCAACGTCAATTCCGAATCCCGACAAAAGTCGCGCAGGCAATAACTCTAGCCAACGTAGTTTCCAAGGATAACCCACTAAGAGTGGAAGTTAAAGAGGAAACAGTGACATAATTTGGGCAACAGGTCTAGTACGTATCCAGCAGTTCTAGGACTTCGGGAGTAGTTGATTCCTGAGGGGATACGCGCACGAGCGAGAGCAGGTGCATAATAACGCAGTGCAATTCCGTGGGAATCGGGCAGACAGTACTAACGAAGCCGTCGAAGACCAGTACCTTCAGCGGACCGGCGAGACGTACGCGGAGTCGATTTCGACAGCGACCGAACGCTCCAGCAGCGTTATGGAAACAACCAGACGCCAGGAATTCTTAACCCTGACCAAAATCCCCTCGATGCCCGAAAGAGATCCGTGGCAAATTCGCACAGTCTGGCCGATTTTGAGGAAAGGCCAGGGTTGGGCCGGCACTTGGGATTGCACCAAAGTTCGGATCGCGTGAATCTCTGTGTCGGTGATCGGAATCGGTTGCCGTCCGGCGCCGACAAGCCCGACCACGCCATCGATCACGACAACGCGGTTCCTGTCCTCCAGAGGGATTCGACAAAAGACGTAGCCAGGGAAGAGCGGCAAGTCCAAAGTCTTAATGCGATCGGTCCAGACGCGGCGGGAGCGGTAGGTGGGCAGAAACTGTTCCACGCCTTTGTGGTCCAGAACTGTGCTCACGTTGCGCTCGAAATTGGACCGTACGCGCACGGCGTACCACAACGGCGCCTTTTCGGCGGGGAGAATTACTTGGGTAGGCTGATCGGTGTATTCTAGCTGTGCGTGCACGTCTGGCCCTTTCCCAGCGAAGTCGAATCGAGCATGTTTTATTCCATAGTCGCCGGTACTCATGGTTGTATGGCTGGACTCAACCCTCAAAAGATAGCTGAAACGCAAAAATGTTGCAAGTATCTGTTGGGCATGGGGGATAGTGTGAGATATGGAACCTCTAATGTCCTCATGGAACCAGGGATTTCACTGAGTTGTGTGTATGAGGATCCTTGAGGAGTTGCGAAAAACGCCGGACCGGGGTTTTCCTACGAAAACGACCTAAGTCTCCAAACTGGGGACCAAGTGTGATCACGGGGTGGATGCCGAGCGCTCGATTCCGAACTTCTGGAGTTTTAACTTTCCCATCATTTCACTGTCGCAGAAATGTAGCGATAAAGAGGTTAGGACTTCTTGCAGGTCATTGGTGATACGGCACATTTTGGGAGGCCGAGGGCTCGTTCCGATGGAACCGAAAGTGCTTTAGCGGGCGTAGCCTTATGATCGGCAAGCCCCTCGAGCAGTTCCCCGCAGAAGTTGAGAGGCCGGAAGTTCGCAGGACCCTGCCAACGAGCCGGTCGGAGCGCCGGAAGCGTACAAGGTCCCATGTACACTGGCCGGTGTGCTTTTTCGGAGTAGATGCCGGAGACACAATCGAAACTGTAACCGAAAACCTGAGCAGTTCCGGATTCCAATGCTTCTCTCCAGTGCCGCTGATCCCAGGCGATCTCATGATTTGTGTGTTGCGGGTACCTTCCCACCAGGCGCCCTACAAGGGCCGAGCGTCGTCTCTGGAGTGCAGGGTCCGTGTAGTATGGGTCGAACCTGCAGAAGAAGGGCGCTCCTATGGCGTAGCATGCCATATCGAAGATTACCGCTTCATCGAATCTAACCATTTATTTGACAATTAGTTAGCTCCTGAGATCTCCCCGCCGCAGTCCCCACCGGCTTTCCGATTCGGCATGCTCCAGATCGTCCAAAAGTAAATATCAATCCGGTAACCACCTGTAATCTTGCACATTGGTACTAGATCTCCTATACTCAGGTTAAACCTTGAGTATCCATATCCATGGCGCAATCAAAAACCCCAGCGAAGCAGATCGTCCCCTTTGTGACGCTCCTCTTGTTAGGCAGTTCGGCCTACAGTCAAACCACTTCCTTGAGCTTGGGCTCCGGTTCCGGAGTTCAGGGTGGCTCAGTCTCACTCAATCTCTCCTTGAACACCGTTGCCGGTAGCCAACCGGCGGCGTTGGAATGGGGGCTGTCGTATGCGCCAGCCAACGTAGCCGGCATCGGCTTCGAGGCCGGGCCAGCCTTGACGGCGGCAGGAAAAACCCTGAGCTGCAACGCGGTCAGCGGGTCTGCAATCTGCGTCGCCTCTGGTATGAACGCCAATGCAATCGGCAGCGGCGTGGTCGCGGTGGTCACGGTCACCCTCTCTGCCATAAGCAACTCCTCAGTGCCCCTGTCGCTGGGCAATCTTGTCGGGTCGTTGCCAAATGGAATGGCTTTAGTTGTTTCCGGAACCAATGGCGTCATTGCGGTACAGGCTGCGGTCCTTCCAACGGTCTCGGCTTTGCAATGTTCCCCCACCACAGTAGCTTCCGGCGCAAATTCGACCTGCACGGTCACCTTGAACGGAGCCGCGCCAGCCGGCGGTGCTACTGTCGCTCTGACCGACACCAACTCCCTTCTCACCGTGCCGGCATCGGTGACGGTGGCAGCCGGGGCGGCGGCGGCGACCTTCAATGCGACTGCTGGAACCATCAGCAGCAATCAGAGTGCGACGATCACGGCGACGTACAACGGCACTTCGACGAATACCACTGTCAGCTTAGTCGCGCCGGTGCTGGTGTCTTCGTTGGCCTGCAATCCGGCCAGTCTGGGGCAGAATGCTTCCAGTACTTGCACCGTGACCCTGACGCAGGCAGCGCCAGCGGGCGGGGCGAGTGTCACGCTGACGAACGGCAACGGGACCCTGACGGTTCCGGCATCGGTGACGGTCGCGGTCGGGGCGACGACGGGAACATTCAATGCGACGACGACGACCATCAGCAGCAATCAGAATGCGACCATCACGGCGACGTACAACGGGAGTTCTGCGAACACCACGGTCAGCCTGGTGGCTCCGGTGCTGGTCTCTTCGTTGGCGTGCAATCCGGCCAGTCTGGGGCAGAATGCTTCCAGCACGTGTACAGTGACCTTGAGTCAGGCAGCTCCGACGGGCGGGGCGAGTGTCACGCTGACGAACGGCAACGGGACCCTGACAGTTCCGGCATCGGTGACGGTCGCGGCCGGGGCGATGACAGGAACATTCACAGCGACGACAACGACGATCAGCAGCAATCAGAATGCGACCATCACGGCGACGTACAACGGGAGTTCTGCGAACACCGCGGTCAGCCTGGTGGCTCCGGTGCTGGTCTCTTCGTTGGTCTGCAATCCAGCCAGTCTGGGGCAGAATGCTTCCAGTACTTGCACCGTGACCCTGAGTCAGGCAGCACCGGCGGGCGGGGCGAGTGCCACGCTGACGAACAGTAACGCGACGCTAACGGTGCCGGCGTCGGTGGCGGTAGTGGCCGGGGCGACGACGGGAACATTCACTGCGACGACAACGACGATCGGTGGCAATCAGAGTGCGACGATCACGGCGACGTACAACGGCAGCTTGGCGAATACCACTGTCAGCTTAGTCGCGCCGGGAGGGGTCTCTTCGTTGGCGTGCAATCCGGCCAGTCTCGGCCAGAATGCTTCCAGCACCTGTACGGTCACCTTGACTCAGCTCGCGCCGACGGGTGGGGCGAGTGTCACGCTGACGAACAGCAACGCGACCCTGACGGTGCCGGCATCGGTGACGGTCGCGGCCGGGGCGACGACAGGAACGTTCACTGCGACGACAACGACGATCAACAGCAATCAGAATGCGACGATCACGGCGACGTACAACGGGAGCTCGGCCAATACCACTGTCAGCTTAGTCGCGCCGGTAGGGGTGTCTTCGTTGGCCTGCAATCCGGCCAGTCTGGGACAGAATGCTTCCAGTACTTGCACCGTGACCCTGACGCAGGCAGCGCCAGCTGGCGGGGCGAGTGTCACGCTGAGCAGCAGTAAAGCCGCCTTGACCGTTCCTGCTTCTGTCACGGTGGCTGCAGCGGCGACAACGGCGACATTCACTGCGACGACGACGACCATCGGCAGCAATCAGAGT
>Ga0209517_10002090_pt1 | contig 28848 bp, 25 predicted proteins | sample PeaSoiMetSII2010_FD_187695 | JGI IMG/M metagenome (GOLD analysis project Ga0209517, IMG submission 187695) | Peat soil microbial communities from Weissenstadt, Germany - SII-2010 (SPAdes) (version 2) | ecosystem: Environmental > Terrestrial > Soil > Wetlands > Peat | place: Germany...
CGAGAGTGGAAACCTGCACCAGTTTGGCCTTTGGCGACAGTCAGAGTTGCACGGGGACGGATGAGAGTCCTCAGCATTTTGGCGGTTTGTCATGGGACTCGGAGAGCAACTTGCAGCATGCTTTGCTTAGGCAGCTTTCGACGACTCAAGGCCGATGGACAGTGCCCGATCCCAGTGGCCTAGCTGCGGTTAGTCCCGGCAACCCACAGACCTGGAACCGCTATGCCTATGTCCTCAACAATCCATTGAGGTATATCGATCCGTCCGGGCAGGAATGCGTGTGGGATGACGGCAGTTACGACTCGAATGACGATCCGGAAAGCGGCAGCGCAATCGGTTGCGGTCGCCTCGGAGGAACCTGGGTCGATCACATCTATTTCTTAGTAAATGGAATGCCTGACTGGAGCGGAGACCCCAATGCCGTTATCTTCGCGTATGGCGCAAACAATGGAATCAAGGATCAAATGCTAAACATCGTACAGGGTAACTCGCAGTGTGCGTCCCTCTATGGAGGACAACAGAGCGCCACGAACTTACTCAACAAAATGACAATTATCCAAGTGCCAAGCCTATACACCGGTCCATTTCAGGCTGCGTATAACGCCGTGACAGCGAATAACAACGGAGTTACACCCGGTTGGCAAGATGCAGCGTCCACTGTTACACCCAGTAATACCCCGAATGGACCGTGGAACGGCTCGCAATATGGAACATTCGTCGGGACAAAGTTCAACGCAGCATCCCTTGGACAGCAGGAGACTATACTATTCCATGAGATGGCTCATCCCTATCGGGCACCGGACAGCAACTTCGTCGATCTCCCGTGGGGGCCATATACACCCTACGCCTATGGTGCGACCGGTAGCATCCCGAGCACCTGTGGAACGGAACCTCTTCCGCCGGTGCCTCCTAGTAGTTGAGAAGATGTTGGTGCCGCTGCGGAACGACTCGGGTTGAGCGAAGGACAATGAAGAAAGCATCCTGGAGACGATACATGGCTAGCATTCTCACTAGGCGGGCGTGGATGGTAGTTTCCCTTTTGTGCGTCTTTTTCTGCGCTCCACCCTCGCAAACACAGAATCCCCCTGCTAACAAAGAGGAACCACAGATTTCTGTTCGAATTTCGACTCGGCGTACGCACTTTCAACCGGGAGAAGACATCCCATTGCATGTCGAAATTTGGAACGAAAGCGGACAGGACGTGTTCATTTACAAAACAGTTGCCCCTTTCCCCTCCAATGCGCTCGCCAAGATCGATCTAACCCTCTATCGAGGGGACAAAGCTGTTGGACCAATGTTCTCGATTTCAGGTGATTCTTTTGGTAGCGAACGTTCGACTTACCCACCATTAGCAGATGAACTGCCGAGGTACTGGATTGCCATTCCGCCCCGCCATTTCTATGGTGGAGAAGTGGTTATGGAAGCGTCTTGGTTCGGCTTGAAGAGGCCCGGAAGATATCGGATACAAGGGAAGTACAGCTCCCGTGGCTTTCTAGCGCAGGACATAAATAACCCGCTACTACACTATGCCCAAGAGTTGAAACAATTGCCGTACGAAGCATGGGTAGGTTCAGTGGAGACGAATTCAGTATGGATCGAGGTCACGGGTGCGCCACAACGCCACTGAAAATCTTTGGGGCAGCAGGGCTATTGCCGCAAACAACGCAACAAACGCCTCCTGCGCTGGAAAGACGGTTCTGCTTCCCCAAAATTACAGAGTACAATCGGACGCCAATGGCATGATAACGGCTGTCGGAATTCCACTGACGGGTTCCTACCCGTGTTTACGCCGACTGTCAACGCTCGTCTTGCTCCAGGGGGAACACGTCACCTCGGTTCGGGGGCCGAGCTGGTGGCGCTGCGTGCGATCCTGCTCAACGTGGCTCTTCAAGCTGGCGAACGGGGAAAAGCCGACGGCGGAAGAGATGCAACGGCCGACCGGGCCGACTCTGACAAGCTGAAGAAGTACGGGAACGGCTGGCGCGCAACGATGACGCTGTCATCAGCTATCGTGAGCTGGATGCAAACTCTTCAGAGCGTCGTGCCGTTTACCAGTCCTTGTATTTCGTTCCGTCAAGTCCGGTGCCCTCCGACTTGGTGTAGACATCAAACACGCTCTGCCCACCCCAGGAGTCGGAATCAGGGTCGTCCTGCATAGATCTCAGCCCCCACTCTTTGCTCCGCGTCAGGGGGTCTACAGGAATGGAACGCAGAAAACGAAGTTTCTTACCGCCTTGCGCCTCGACGCCCTTCACCAGTGTTTCCAGATCTGGTGGATAGCCACCGCTGTCAGCCTTGATCTGAAATGCGCCCCGCTCGCCCGCTTGCTTATAGTTGTCAATCGCGTCGCGCATCTCCCACAGCGCCCGTCGCAGTTCCTTTTCCTTCTCGCGCTGGATGGTTAGGCGCGCCAGCGGCAGCGCCATCAGCGTCAGGATCGACAGGATGGTCGCCGCGACGATCAGTTCCAGGAGCGTAAAGCCACCGGACTTCGCGCTAGGACCGCGATGGTACATGCACACCCTCATCCATTTCGCTCTATTTTATCGTGGAACAGTTGCCAAGTCTGGGCCGAACGCAATCCATTTGCGATCCGTTTAGTTGGTTTATCAATGCCTTCCGTACACTTCGGTGCCATCCGTGTCCCTGCATGTTGTTGAATTTACGTTTCTAGGCGGATTCGAATCCCTCCCTCTCCGCCAGACCTTTGGAATCAGTAGCGTAATTTCCCGGCTACGACTCAGACCACGGACCGAACGCTCCCTAAAATTTTCGAGTTAACCACGCCCGGGGTTGCATCCATCGTTCGTGGCGGTTGCGGCGAAGGGAGACTTCACCGATCAAGCGGCGACCACCCGCTCAACGTGGAACTTCTTCACTGCAAGAATGCCGAGCACGACGAAGACCGCCATGACCGCGAGTTGAGCAACCAGAAACGGAGGCTCTTTCTGCGTCGGAGCTAACGCCTTCAGGGCCGGCACCTTTAGAAACGACTGCACCACCGCGACGAAGGTATTCAAGTAAAGAGCCAGTACGGCGCACACCACATAGACCCATCGCCAGGCGTGGGAGAGGTGAAAAGCATAGCGAGCGAGAATCGCAACCGCCAGCACCACCAGCGATATGATGCCGACCACGTGCGACGGCAGAATGTGCTCGACGGGAAAGAGGAACCCGGTCAGGCTGGTCAAGACGGTCGTCGACAGAAAGATCGCGGTCCAGCCGCCGAGCCGTTTTCCGGTCAGGAGCCCGTAAACAACAATGAACCCCGAACCGATACCCGCCAGACTTATCAATACGTGTATCAGCGTGAACGTTGATGTCGTCATCCCCAAGATCATGGTGCGCTCCTTTCAGAGCGAGAGAGTTGAGACGAGCCGGTCAGACTTCCGGGAGATGAGAAATTGGATCAACGAGCGTGCCATTCTGTTTCATTTAATTCTTTGCCCGCTGCGGTCACCGGCCGACAAACGTCGGTAACGATCTGGACAACAGATGTCTGTCGTAAACTAGTTTCCGTTCGGGGGAACTTTGGCAAAAGACGAACCGGAAGTCAACGGCCGCGTCGCCTGGGATGCATCGGACCATGCCCACGACGGCGAAGCGCCGCATGCGCAGCCTCCCATTGAAACCGATGGCGTCCGGGTCACTGCGCCGGCTCGCGTCGCGGCCGGGCTGAAGTCCGTTCTCAAGGCTGCCGAGTTCACCCTAAAAGAACCCGGGCTGGTCCGCGGGATAGCCGCGCTCACTCATCTCAATCAATTCGACGGAATCGATTGTCCGGGTTGCGCCTGGCCCGATCCAGATCAGGATCGCTCCTTCAACGAGTATTGCGAGAATGGAGTCAAGGCGATTGCCGAGGAAGCGACGGCCAGGCGCTGCACGCCGGAATTTTTCCGATCGTGGAGTGTCTCCGATCTATCGCGGCAGTCGGATTACTGGCTGGGCCACCAGGGACGATTGACCCATCCCATGGTGTTGCGTGCCGGCAGCGACCATTACGAACCAATTTCGTGGGATGATGCGTTCGCCACGATCGCGGGCGAGTTGAACGCCCAGAGCACTCCCGATCAAGCGATCTTCTACACCTCGGGCCGCACCAGTAACGAAGCCGCATTTCTTTATCAATTGTTTGTGCGCCAGTTCGGCACCAACAATCTGCCGGATTGTTCCAACCTGTGTCACGAATCGTCGGGGCTGGCGTTGAAAGAAGTGATCGGAGTTGGCAAGGGAACCGTCACCCTGCAGGACTTCGACCTCGCGGACACTATCCTTATTATTGGGCAAAATCCCGGCACCAACCATCCCCGGATGCTCGCCACTTTGCAACGGGCGGCCCGGCGCGGGGTCACGATCATCAGCGTGAATCCACTGGCCGAGGTGGGGTTGACCCGGTTCAAGCATCCCAAGGACGTGCTCCACCTCTTCGGGCGGGGCACCAAGATCGCGAAGCATTTCGTTCCGGTTCGCCTGAGCGGAGATCTCGCCTTTTTTAAGGGCCTGTGCAAGGAGATCCTGGAAGAAGAAAGCCGGCATCCGGAACAGATCATCAATCGTTCGTTCATTGACGAAAAGACCAGGGGGTTCGAGGATTTTCGGACCGCAGTTGCGGCCGTCACCTGGAATGAAATTGTCGAACAAAGCGGCATCCCACGGCCTCAGATTCGGGAAATCGCAGAAGTGGTGATGCGATCGAAGTCCATGATCGCCTGCTGGGCGATGGGCTTGACGCAACAGCGGCAAGCCGTCGCTACGATTCAGGAGATCGTGAATCTGATGCTGCTCGGCGGACATATCGGACGCCCGGGTGCGGGCGTCTGTCCAGTGAGAGGGCACTCCAACGTGCAGGGCGACCGAACCATGGGCATTTGGGAGAGAATGCCGGAGAGTTTCCTCGATAGGCTCCGCGATGTCTTTGGATTCGAGCCACCGCGCAAGCACGGCTGGGATGTGGTGGATTCGGTCAAAGCCATGCAGCGCGGTGAAGCCAGGGTGTTCTTCGCCATGGGAGGAAATTTCTTGTCTGCGACGCCCGACACCGAATTCACGGCCGAGGCTTTACGGCGCTGCAGTCTGACGGTTCACGTTTCCACCAAGCTCAACCGGGCTCACGTCGTCACGGGAAAGCAAGCGCTGATCTTGCCGTGTCTCGGCCGCACCGATCGCGACGAACAGACGAATCGGAATCAGTTCGTCAGCGTGGAGAACTCGATGGGCATTGTCCACACGTCGCGGGGAAATCTGGAGCCGCCGTCGGATCAATTGCTCAGCGAGCCGGCGATCGTGGCGCGCCTGGCGATGGCCACTCTGGGAAACCGGACAAAGGTGAACTGGCTGCATCTGGTCGAGGACTACGACCGTATTCGCGACCTTATTGCGCGCGTCGTGCCTGGCTGCGAGGAGATGAACGGTCGCGTCCGGCGCAATGGCGGGTTCTACCTGCCCAATGCGGCGCGTGATGGCGATTACAAGACAAAGACAGGGAGGGCCACCTTCGTCGTATCCGCCGTCGAGCCCATTCCTCTTGAGCCGGGGCAATTCCTGCTGACTACTCTCCGCAGTCACGACCAGTACAACACCACAATTTACGGCCTGGACGATCGCTATCGGGGCGTTTTTCATGGCCGCCGGGTAGTGCTCATGAATCCCAACGACATAAAGGAGCACGCCTGGAAGGCGGGGGAGTTACTGGACATCACCAGCCATTTCCGCAACGATGGCAAACAGGAACTGCGGGTGGCGCCGCGCTTTGTGGTAGTGCCTTATGAGATTCCCCGCCGCTGCGTGGCCACGTATTTTCCCGAAGCAAATGTGCTGGTGCCGATCGGCAGCGTCGCCTTGAGGAGCAATACCCCCACGTCGAAGGCGGTGGTCGTGAGTTTTGCCCGGTCGCGATTGGCTGCGCCGCTATGAAGGATCGGCAGGTTCGACGCTGCTCCCATTCTTGTTCGTGATTCGTAACGCAAAACACTCTTCTGCGAATTTCGCGCCCACGTCGTTGACAATGCCCTCAACCATGAGGGGGGAGAGGAGTGGCTCCGGACGACTGCCCGAACTGCGGCGGTACTGGATATGTTGCGAAGCCCGTGGACTTGAACGGTAAGTCCGAAGGTGTCGCATTTATCCGCCTGAAATGTCCCGCCTGCGGGGGCACTGGCCGGAAGCGCCCAATCCCGCCTTCGACCGCCGGCTGACCGCACGGCCTGCGGTGCTTGCGAAAACGTTCGGAACCGGGCCGTCTCAACTTCCCGTCCTACGGTTGACGGTCCGGGCCGCACGTCTCCCTCGGAAACTCCGTTTCAGCTCATCTTTGTCTCTGCCTCTTTGAGTCTCTTTGAATTTGATGGCGTGCCGAGCCTTCAGGCAATTCCAGCCGCTTTGATGCGAGTCCGCCGGCGAGGGGAAGTTGCGGTCTCAACCCGATTGCGTCCGTTCGCCTTGGCGCGGTAGAGCGCCTTGTCGGCCGCCTGCAGCACAAGTTCAGGGTCCGACTCTTCCTTTGGGGAAGTGGCCACGCCGATGCTGACCGTCACCGAAAGGGGCGCCGGAGGTTTTTCCTGCGCGAGTTCTCGAATCGCCTGCCCCTTGCGCGCGCGGCCGCGAGCCCGCTCGTTGCGGCGGTCCGGTCCCCGAGGAGCTTGGCGCCGCTCGCCCCCTCGCATGCGGAACTCCGAGCACTCGATCGCCTTACGCAACTGCTCCAGATGATCCACCACCTCGGAACTCGTCTTTCCCGGAAACAGGATGTTGAACTCCTCTCCGCCGCAACGGTAGGCCTGTCCCCCACCAGTCACACGCGACAAGCTGGCCGCGACCAGCCGCAGGACTTGGTCCCCGGTGTCGTGACCGTAGGTGTCGTTGAATCGCTTGAAATGGTCGATATCCACCACGGCGATCGAATAGGGGTTCTGCAGCCGCAAGAGCGCATCGTTGAAGGCTCGGCGCGATGGCAGCGTCGTGAGTTCATCGTGATAGGCCAGAAGGTACGAGTTCTCGATGATCGAAATGGCGAGAATGCACGCTGCGGTGGCCGAGTACGCGGTCGAGACTCGCGTTGTACCTGTGAAGCGCAGCGCCAGGAAGAATGCGGAAAGCGACCACAGCAAAGCGCTGTCAACGGTCTTCCGAGTAATCAGAAAGCGCGCCAGCAGGAAGATCCCGGCGGCCGCAAACACGAGCAGAGCGTAGACCGGCAAGAAAACTACAGTCGCCACGTGATGCGCCCGGGCCGGAGGCGATGACAAGCCCTCCGCGGCGCGGCAGAGCACGGCGACTATCACGGATTGAACGAACAACCAAAGGCCGACGGGCGCAGTGGCGGAAACCGTGAAGCCCCGCTCGTGCATCAGCGCAATGAGAACAAAGTTCAGCGGCACCAGAACGGCCGCTGCCTGCACGGCCGTCCACCCGGGCGTTCCGGGCGAGACATGTCCGCCCCCGAAGGCTACAACTGCTTCTTGAGCCAGAAACAGCACAACCAAAGCGAAGAAGATGCGGCTGGAGTGAAATCGCCAGGCCAGCAGCATTCCTCCCATCAGCGCGGAGTAGTACAGAAAGCTCAGAGCCGGTAAAGCCAGGGTTAACCACCCGGCGTAGAGAAGCACTGCGACGCCCAAGAGCAGAAGTCCGCCCGGCACCAGCAGCGACTTAAGTGTCGTTTTGCTCCATACGCGCAAGGCAGGACTCCAGACGAAAAAACTCCCTTCGGAATTATCGCTGGCGGCCGATCACGAAGGAATTGGCCGCTGAGGTTCGTACCAGAATGAAACTTTGTGAGCGGAATCTCACGCCGAATCTCCCTGTTTGAAACCGAGCGCCATTCTTGCACCTACAGACCTTTGTGTGGGCACAGTTTCGGCTGCAGTTGAGCGGTTTCTAACTAGACTTGGCTGTTGGATTAAGGACGATTCACCTTATGCGAATTCTTATTGCGGAAGATGACGAAGCGCTGGCCCGATTCGTTCGCCAGGGCCTAGAAGCCGAACATTATTCGGTGGATGTTTTCCCGGATGGCGAACAGGCTCGAACCGCAGCCACGGAGATCGACTACGACGTTGTAATCCTCGACCTGAACTTGCCGAAGCTGGACGGGGTCAGTGTGCTGCGCCATCTTCGATCGAAAAAGCCCAGCTTGCCGGTGCTCGTGCTGACCCAGCGCACGCGGGTGGAAGACCGGGTACAGTGCCTGGACACGGGCGCGGACGATTACGTCCCCAAGAGTCTCTCGTCCACTTCGCTCGACATCCTCCACATACGGTCCGACCTCGTCGTCAAGATCCGCGCCGCCGCGCAATCGCGGAAGCCGCATCCTGTGGATGTGCTGGTTAGAAAGCCTCCCCAGTCCCAGTCAGAGAGTCCCAGCGGGGCGAGCCACGCCACCCCGGCCGTCGTCGCCCTCGGAACCTCCACCGGCGGCCCCAAAGCTCTTCAGGAAATATTGCCGCTTTTCCCCAGTGATCTTTCCGTTCCCATCCTGATCGTGCAACACATGCCTCCCGGCTTTACCGCCCCGTTCGCCCAACGGCTCAACACTCTTTGCTCCCTCAGCGTGCGCGAAGCAACGCACGGAGAAACCCTTCTGCCGGGCGTGGCCTACATTGCCCCCTCTGGATTGCACATGAGCGTCGAGCGGCTATCCGACTCGCGAGCCATCATCTGCCTCGGCCCTCATCCGGAAGATTGTTTGCACATTCCCTCGGTCGACGTCCTGATGAAGTCGGTGGCCGGCGCCTTCAGAAACCTCGCGCTCGGAGTGATCATGACAGGGATGGGTTCCGACGGCGCCGCAGGGATGCAGTCCATCCACCTCCAAGGCGGCCTCACCATTGGCCAGGATGAAGCCTCATGCACCGTCTACGGCATGCCGCGCGCCTGCGCCGAGCTGGGCGTCCTTACTCGGGTTGTCCCGCTTTCCCAGATTCCGGCACAGATCATGCACGCTACCCGTTACCGCAGGCGTGCGTGACCAGATCGCCTGCCGCGATCCTGTTTTCCCCTGATCCAACAAATCTCTTACGCTTTGCAGCAGCGCCTCGGTGGAAAACGGCTTGGCTAAGCATTCCTCGTGCTTCGCCTCACGCCGCCCCATCTGCTCCGCATATCCCGTAACCAACAAAACCTTGAGTTCCGGATTCTGCCGCCGAAGTCTTACCGCCAAGGCAAATCCCGTTTCTCCCGGCAGCACCACATCCGTCAGCAACAGTTCCACCGCGCCCCGACAGGCTTCGTAATAGCACATCGCTTCCGTCGCATTCTTTGCGGTGAGGACCCGGTATCCCGCAGATCGCAGCACCTCACAGGTCACCTCCCGCACAAATGCTTCGTCTTCCACGAACAGGATCGTCTCCGCTCCCCTCAACGTTTCCTCGCCCGCATCGGGACACCACCCGCCCACATCGTCCCGCGTCTCCGTCGTTGGTTCGTACATGGTTGCTCCCCTCTGGTGCTTCTTCGCCCGTCGAACCGTCGCTCCTGAGAGAACTCCAATTCGCAGCCTCCCTGTAAGCAGATGGGCTGCCATCGCGGTCGGTGAACCTCGCAGTTAACAACTGCATAAAATGCGGCATTTAGATGAGGATTGTCTTATCAGGACGTCACCCGGGCATCTCCCCGGTCTTCATTTCGGGAATCGCCCGAGGAACGGAGGACCGATTCGGTATCGTAAATCCGTCTCGTCTGGCTCCGCCGCCACCCCGCTACTTCGGACTGGTCAGAATCGTCTCGTTTGGATCGAGCACGATTTTGTGCGCTCCCGCCGGAGCCGGCAACCGGAACGACGATTCCTCACCGTCGGCGAACACGCGCCCCAACAGCAACATCTGCTTCCCCGCCATCACCGCATACACGGGAACCGACGTCACCAGATCCTGCGGCGCATCCTTCTGCAGAATCGTGCCACTCACAACCGACCCTGCGCCCTTCGGAGTGAACTTCACTGCCCGCAGTTCGAGCTTGGGCAGGGACGTGCCATTGATCCACCCCTCCAGGAACCAGTCCAGCGAAGTCTTGCCTTCGTAACGCAGCGCGGGCGGAAGGTCTTCTGCGAAAACGTCCAGCAATTCACGGGTGCTGATCGACTTGCCTTCATACCTCTGCCGGACTTTTCGCAGCGCCCGCACGAAGGGCTCATCGACGCTCCCGCTGCGCGGCCCCTTGCGTCCACCGTCCTGCTGGGCAGCATCTTTCAGCATCGTTCGCAGCATGTGGAACAGCCACGTCCCCCGCCCATAGAGGATTGACTCGTACCCCTCGGGAAACCGCGACGACAGCAGCCGCGCACCCAAGGTCACCGGCCCAGCGTCCATCGGAGTCATTCCGTTTTTGTCCTTTTCGATCAGATCCCGCCGGTAATTCTCCATCACCTTCCGAAATCCTGCCGGATCCTTCTCTTGCAACATCATCAGTGCGCAGTAGTTCGCCAGCCCCTCCGAAAACCACTGGTCGCGATAGCTGCTCCAGGTAATCAGATCACCCCACCATTGGTGCGCTGTCTCGTGCGCCGGAATGGTTTGCTGGAGCAAAATCCGGTACGGTTCGTAATGCATTTGGTCGCGCTCCTGTGGACCCAGAAACGCATACGACGACAGAAACACCAACCCGGGCCAACCTTGGCTGTCACGCCCCGGCATCTGCGTCAAAGCCAGCTGACTGTAGGGATATGGGCCAAACCGCTCGGAGTAATACTGGATGGCCTGCGCCGCTGCTTCACCGACCACCACTTCGTTCTGCACCGGTGAGGGACGGCTCGGCACGATCATTTGCCCTCGTCGAGGAGTCGGATCGGAGGGATCGGAGCGATCGGACGGATTCGGCGCGATCACTTGCACTTCGGGGCTCGGGAAATCTCGCTCTACTCCCTGCGTAGCATAGGTCTGCACCCTGACGTTCCCCGCCTGCACCGTAGCCATTTTGTACTTACCCAAATTGAATCCCGCTAACGGAATCGGCCGTTCCGACACCCAGCGTGACGTTTGCTGGCCATTGCCCTTTGCGGACGTCTCATCGGGCGAAACCGGAGTCGGCTTTCCTGTTGCCACGAGCGTCCAGCCCGGCGGGTACTCAAACTCCAGGTCGAAATCCGCCATCGCCATGCCACGATTCGGATACCAGGTACCTCGCGCGCCGACATAAAGCAACCCGCTGCCCGCTTCCGCCAGAACTTCGCCGCCGTAAACAAATTCTAGGTCGATCTTCTGTCCGGTCTTCGCCGGCTCCGGCAGAATCACGGCCACGATGTCATTTCCCCGACGCGACAGCTGTGTTCCCTCCACCGCCGGATTGTGAATGAACTCCGCCGATTGTCCGTCGAGCTTGACGCTTTCAATCGTCAGGAATCGCGACAGTTCAAACACCAGGTCGCGCGTCCCACCCTCCTTCACGTCCAGCTGCACGCGGGCTCGGGCATGAATTTGCTTCGGAGGCTGCACCTCGGTCCGGATCGTGTACCGATGAGCTGCGATCCAGTCTTCCCGCGGGCTGGGGTTGCCTGGCCCCGAAGTCCCGCTGGCATTCTTCCCCCAGGTCCCTGGCGCATTGGGTGAAAACGATGTCCAGACGTCATAGTAGGAGACGCCATCCTCAGCCGCCTTCTCCCGTCCGGCCTCCACTTGCTCGGCCGCCAGCGAATCGAAGACGACGTCAAAGACGCCTAGCTTGGTTCCTTGCAGCCGCGCGTGAAAAAAACGGTCGGGGAGTCTGCCCAGCAAGTTCGCATTCTCGGAAGCAGGCGCCATGCCGTTCACCGGGAGCATCCGGCTGAAGGTAATCAGCAGCCGCATCGCATCCGCATTGGCCAGATTCCGCGCCGTTGCTCCCCAGTGTTCGACAAACTCCTGCTGCTGGTCCGTGGCTCGCAAATCGGGCCGCAATTCGCTCGCTGCATCATCGTTAAACCGAAAATAGGCAGTCGCAAAATGTTCTTCAAGAATCGCCATCCCGGTGAACAGGCTCATCGATCTTCGCTCAACATCATTCGGAGGTGTCAGCAGCACTTCGCCGTCGCCCTCGAAAAACGCCCCCGTGATCCGCCCCAGCACGTTTTGCGTGAAGCCAATGGTGCCGTCTTCCAAAGTGATGTGGACCGCCGATCGATCCAGCGCCGCGCCTCTCACTTGATATATGCGCGCCGGGTCAAGCCCCACATCTCCGAGTTGTAGATAGAGCGCCTCCGCCGGCTTGTCGGCGCGGTTCTCGCCCGCCGCGCCCGCCGCCGGAAACGTCCAAACCGCCAACCAGATTGCCGCCGCGACCCGCAAGCCTCGCAGGTTGAGTAGTACCTTCGTCATGTGGGTAGAGTCGCCCCCTGTTGCTAGAATGCGCCTGAATGCGGCTACGTGTCACCATCCTCTTTATAGCGGCGGCGTTCGCCCTCGCTGGTGCACGGGCTGACACCATCCATCTGAAGAATGGCCGCACCATCCTGGCCGATCACGTCCGCGAAAACGGCAATCATTACGAATATGACGTCGGCGACGACTCCTATGCGATCCCAAAAGCTGTCGTAGATCACGTCGATGCCGGAGGTATGCCGGCTCATGCCTCATCGGGAGCGGCAAGAGTCGCGGACCTTCCTGACTTTACCCCCGCCAACAGCCTCGCAAATGAGGGAGATCTCGTCGCCAAGATCATCAAGGAAGGCAAGGTCAACCTAGACGTCCTCGCCAGTCTTGAAGGCAAGGGCAATGCCGAGTTGAGCGCGACGGCCGATTTCATTGCCGGGAAATTCGAATTCGAACACGGCAACATCGCCCAGTCCCGGCAGTATTTCGAGAGCGCCCTGCGCTTCCAACCAGACAATTCCACCATCCTTGTTTATTACGCGGCTCTGCTGGTCCGCACCGGAAACGCCGCCCAGGCTCTCCCCTATGCCCAGCGCGCCGTCCGGTCCGCTCCCAATTCGCCCGACGCCTACACTATGCTCGGCTACGCCCAGTTTGCCTCGGACCACACCAAGGAAGCCGTTTCTTCGTGGAAGCGTTCCCTCGAGTTGCGCCCCGATGCGGCGGTCCGTCAGTTCCTCGCCAAGGCCCAGCGCGAGCAGACGGTCGAGTCCGACTTCGCCCAGGGCGAAAGCAGTCATTTCACTCTGCACTATGAAGGCAAACAGACTTCCGAATCCCTTCGCGGACAAATTCTGGCGGCGCTCGAATCCGACTATGACGACCTGGCTCGCGATCTCGGCAATCCCCCCCGCGATAACATCTCGGTCACCCTCTACACCGAACAAGCCTTCTTCGACGTCACTCACGCGCCCAGCTGGTCGGGAGGGATTAATGACGGCAAGCTGCGCATCCCCATCAGCGGATTGAGTTCCATGACGCCGGAATTGGCGCACGTTTTGAAGCATGAACTCGCTCACTCATTCATTGCAGGACTTTCCGGCGGCCGTTGCCCGCCCTGGCTGCACGAAGGGATCGCCCAGTTCCTCGAGCCCAGGAGCCTCGGCGGCGAGGGGCACCAGCTCTCTCTCCTTTTTAAGGCACAACGTAACATCCCGCTCAATGCCCTGGAAGGAAGCTTCAATCGATTCTCCAGTAGCGAAGCCTATGTAGCCTACGCCGAATCGCTGGCTGCCGTGACCTACATCAACGATTCCTATGGCATGAGCGACATCCAACGCATCCTCGAGCGCATCAGCCAGGGCAATTCCACCGAGGCCGCTCTGCGCGCCACCATCCACTCCGACTACGGCCAGTTTGAATCCGACTTGGCCAGGTATCTCGCCGACAGGTACGGCCAGTAGCTCCGCGGACCCTCGAGAAGGAACGGCAGCATCTATTTAATTCACCAGCGTGTATCAGTAAACTATTGACAGGGGAAAGCGAACGACTATTATCGGTGTTCGGGAGTCCGAACAAACGGCGAGAGAAGGTGGTGGTTGATCATGGCAGATCGGAGACAATTTCTCGGGGAGATCAAGGCGGACCCCGAACTACTGAAAGCCTTGGAGGCAGCACGCCAGACTCCTGTAACGGAGGGCGATTTGCGCGAGCAGAGGATTAGCTTTGCCTTCGGGAATGCCCCGGCTAACGCAAAGAACATTACCAAGGACAGTGTGCGGCAGGCTTCTGAGCACATACGATTGCTGCCGTAGACTTCCATCGTGGCTCTCGAATGCGGGCCACACCTTCTCCACTCATGTCGGTCCGCGAAAAAGACAATCCCGCACTTTATACGAGAATCCAAGAACAGAATCTCTTGCGGCAGTATGATCTGTTGTCAAACTGCGTTGAGATTGGTTTGGAGAAGGGCATTGAAGCCTTCGATAAATACACCTTGTGGGCTCTGAACTATGCGGCCGTAGCCAATATCGCCCAATTCGGCGGACGATACCGGGAAGAACCCATCTACGTCGGCAAACATATGCCTCCCCATTTCAAGGATGTTCCCAATTTGATGGATCGGTTCTTCTCCCTCATTCACGAGAATTGGTCAATTGTGGACCACCCGACATGGCTTCCCGCTTTTGCTCTCTGGCGACTGAATTGGATTCATCCTTTCGTCGAGGGAAATGGTCGGACAGCCAGGGCTGCTTGCTACTACTTGATCTGTTTGAAGCATGGTAAATTGCTTCCCGGAAGAAAGATCGTGCCGGAGCGCATACGGGAAAACCGAGACCCTTACTATGAGGCGTTAGAAGCTGCGGACCATGCTTGGGATGAAGGAAAGCTCGACGTATCTGTCATGGCGAAGTATCTGGAAGAGCTGCTGAAGGGCCAACTCACCGATAAGTGATAATCACAACCTGAGGCTCTCCTGTTGCCCTTCCGATCGTATTTGCCCGCCCCCCGTTCCTGTGCTAGCTTCGCCTTGGGCTTCCAATGCGCTCCCTTTTCCACTCCCGCGACCCCGGCCCTGCACCCACCGCCGAGCCCGTTCCAACTATCTTTCCCAAGATCGAGGGCGCCGACATCGCAGCCGTCTTTGTGGGCAAGCGCGTTGCCGGAGATTTCTATGATTCCCTCCGCGTCAGCCCCGAGCGCGTTCTCTTCGGGCTGCTCGACGTTGCCGGCCGCCGCGAGGATAACCGCGGCATCCTCACCGCCGCGCAAGAAATATTCCGCACCTTCGGACTTGAGCTTTTCTCGCCCCCTGATATCAACGAATCCGAAGCCATGACGGAACTCAGTCTTCGCATCAATCGCGGCCTCATCGAAGCCTCCAAAGGCGTTCTCTCTAGCCCGGCCTTCATCGCTTGTTACAACCAGAAGTTCGGCACGCTTTGCTACAGCAACGCCGGACACACGCCCGGCCTCCTCCGCGACAGCAGCGGCACCACCGAACTCGGTTCGACCGGCTTGCCTCTAGGACTCTTCTCCCACGCCACTACCGATGCTCCGACCGTAGGGCTCGAGAAAGATGCCGCTCTGCTGCTCGTCTCTCGGGGAGTGGTCGAATGCCAAGGCCACGAACCAGCTGGTGAGGAATTTGGCCTGGCTCGAGTCAAACAGCTTTTTCAGGATGCTCCCGCCAGCGCTGCCCGCGAGCTCTGCACCTCCGTCCTGAATGCTGCCGGTGCCTTCGGCGGAGAAGGTCCCTTGTGCGATGACCGCACCGCTCTGGCCCTGGTGCGCACCGCCTGATCCTCATCTTCGTGTGGAGCGGGTCCTTGTGTGGAGCGGGCACTCCTGCCCGCTTTACCAGCCAACTTTCCCGCCGGTTAAGGCGTCAAACCAAGAGGCTGCCGCACGGGCTTCGCCACGAAGGAGTAAAATATTCCATCGGCCTGAGCCCGCCCTTTACCCGCAAGCCCAGGAAGCGTGGCGGCCCAGTACATCCTATGAAGAAACTTTGCTTGCTCCTTATTGCGTCAGCTTGGCTGACCTCGCTGGCGTCCGGACAAGTCGCCGCTCAACCCCCGGCACAAACCGCGGGTCGAGCTCCGGCGCAAACCGCCGCACCAGCCTCTGGACCACCATCAGGACAAACCGTCGAAGAGATCATTACTCACGTCAACAACCAGATCATCACGCGTTCCGAGTTTGAGCGCAGCAAGGATCAGCTGCGAGACGAAATCAAGCAGCAGAATGTCAAAGATCCCGACGCAGCCTACACCGACCGCGAGAAAGACATTCTCCGCGATCTCGTCGACCAGCAACTCCTTCTCGACAAAGGCAAAGACCTCGGCATCACCGGCGATACCGAGCTCATCAAGAAGCTCGACCAGATGCGCAAGGATATGAAGCTGGAAACCCTCGAAGACCTCGAAAAGGAAGCCACCAAGCAGGGCGTCTCCTGGGAAGATTTCAAGCAGAATATGCGCAACCAGATCATCACCCAAAAAGTGATTGGCGAGGAAGTCAGCTCCCACCTCTCCGTCAGCAAAGAAGAGCAGCAGAAATTCTACGACGACCACAAGAATGAGATGGAGGCTCCTGAGGCCATTCGCCTGAGCGAGATCCTGGTCGCGCCCAAAATCGCGCCCGCGCCTGCTCCCGCCCCTGCGGTTACACCGGCAGCTACCGACGCCAGCGCGCCGGCTGCCGCTACTCCGCCGGCTCAGCCCGATGATGCCGCTCGCCAAGCCGCCGATGCCGCGGCCCTCAGCGCCGCTGAGGCCAAGGCCAACGATCTGCTCAAACAGATCCGCGATGGCGCCAGCTTCGAAGACGTCGCCAAGAAATCTTCCGACGGCCCCTCTGCCGCAGACGGTGGCGCGCTCGGCATATTCAAGCGTGGACAACTCGCCAAAGAACTTGAGGACAGGACTTTTGCGATGAAAGCCGGCGAGGTCACCGACGTGATCCGCACCAAGCAGGGCTATGTGATCCTGGAGGTCGTAGAACACCAGATGGCCGGTATTCCTCCCATGAAAGATGTCCTTCCCCGAATTCAGGACGCTCTCTACTACGAGAAATTGCAGCCCGCCCTACGCGCCTACCTCACCAAATTGCGCGAAGAAGCCTACATCAAATATACCGACGGTTACATTGATTCGGGTATGAGCGCCAACCAGACTCAGCCCGTCGAAACCACCACTGCCAAAGAAGCCGACGCCAAGAAACTGAGCAAGAAGAAGCATAAGAAGCTCGGCTTCCTATAAAGCGTTGCTCGCGGTGCGTGCTTTATACTCAGACGGCCTATACTCAGACAACGATGAAAGACTTTTACATCGGCGATTGCGCGCGCCACGAAAACAAGGTCATCACCTCGAGCTTCGTCGTCGTCGGCAAGCAGATCAAGCCCAAGAAAACCGGTGAGCCTTACCTGGCGCTCACTCTCGGCGACCGCAGCGGCCAGCTCGAAGCCAAAATGTGGGACAACGTCGAAGATGTCCTCGACGCCTTCGAGCAGGACGACTTCCTCAAGATTAAGGGACTCGTCAACAAGTATAAGAACCGCTTCCAGCTCACGGTCCACAAGTTGCGCAAGCTGGGCGAATCCGAAATCGACTTCGCCGACTACCTCCCCAAAACCACCAAAGACGTTGACCAACTCTGGCAAACCCTCACAAACTTCATCTCCTCATTCCAGAATCCGCATCTCAAATCGCTCATCCAGGCCTTTATGGCCGACCCTGAAATCGCCGCCGCCTACCGCAACGCCCCTGCCGCCAAAACCCTGCACCACGCCTATATCGGAGGCCTGCTCGATCACGTCGTCTCTCTGTTCCGTTCCTGCGATCTGATGTGCCAGAACTATTCCCAGATCAATCGCGACCTTCTTCTCACCGGCGCTTTTCTGCACGATATCGGCAAGATTCACGAACTCACCTACAACCGCTCGTTCTCCTACACCACTAAGGGCCAGCTCCTCGGCCACATGATCATCGAATTGGAGATGTTGCAGGCTAAGCTTGAGCTGCTGCCCGCTTTCCCCGACGAGCTTAAAATAATGATCGAGCACCTCATCATCAGCCATCACGGCCAGTATGACTTCGGCTCTCCCAAACTGCCCATGTTCCCCGAGGCCCTCATGCTGCACTATCTCGACGACCTCGACTCCAAGATGGAAGCCATGCGCGCCCACTTCGAGCGCGAAGCCGGACTCGATAGCCCCTGGACCAGCTACAACGCCTCTCTCGGCCGCCCGCTTCTGAACACCGAGAAATTTCTGACTCCGAAAAAACCTTCACCGCCGGAAGATTCTGCCGCCCCCCACGATACCGAACTCGACGAAGCCCCAGATCCAACTCCCACCTTGCCCGGCCTTGACCCTCGGCGCTAAAGTAATCAACCGCACCGCCAGACGGCGCAACCGGGTTGGCGAAAGAACCACGAACGCCCGCACTGCCGTGGAAGAGCGGCGCTTTGAGCGCCGCGTCAAGTGACCCGAATTGATGCGGGCTTCAGCCCCGGTGGTTGTGCTCCTTATCGGCGAGGTGGTGACTATGCCCAAACCCAAAGCTCCGAAAAAATCCGCAACCAAAAAGCAACCGTCCAATCCCGCCGGCTGCCGCGTCGGTTTGCCCCACGTCCCGCCCGAGTATCCCTTGAAACCTCGGAAACAGTACCTGCCCTTCAGCCATGCTGAGGATCGGCTCACCAAGTCACGCAACTACTGGATCTGCACTTCCCGACCCGACGGCCGCCCGCATTCCATTCCAGTCTCGGGTTTCTGGATCGATGGCGCCGTCTACTTCGGCACCGCCCGCTCCTCGCGCAAGGCCCGGAACCTGGCTCAGAACCCGGCCGTCTCCATCCATCTCGATTCCGGCGACGACGTCGTCATCCTTGAGGGCACCACCGTCGAGGTCGACCTCACCGACAAAGCCACTTTCAAAAAGCTGGACGCGCTTTCCCGCGCCAAGTACAAGATGCCGCTCATGATCATGCCTGAGTCCGTGGTCTACTCCGTCCGCCCACGCGTCGTGCTGGCCTGGACCGAAAAAGATTTTCCCAACAATGCCACCCGCTGGGAATTCGATATCACCAGCGCCTGAGCGAACAAGGCGTCCGTGACATAGGGTGCATACACCTTTGATTCGCTGCCACTTGGATCGTCCGTTGCCCCTGCTCGCCAGATTCCGGTACATTGGCAACAACAACCCAAAAACAAACGACGGAGGTCCTTATGCGCTCGCGCCTGCTTCTACTCACCCTGAGTTTCTACCTCGCGATTGCTCTGCTCGGATGCAGCAAACCTGCGGCCGACAACACAACCGACACCGGGAATGCCGCTGACACTACCGCCAAGGGCGGCAAGGAAGCGAAGGAGCGTGAAGGAAAGGAGCATAAGGAGGCTCGGAAGGATAAGAAGAAAGAGCCCGTGATTGTGCCCGCGGGAACGAGCTTAACCGTGAGTCTGGGCTCCGCTCTCGGCTCCAAACTGAGCCAGTCAGGCCAGACTTTCACCGGCACAGTGGCCAAGGATGTGATGGTTGGCAACGACGTTGTGATTCCCAAGGGTTCGACCGTGTCCGGAACGGTCACCGATGCCAAGGCCCTGGGCAAGTTCAAAGGAGGGGCGCTTCTGGATATTCGCCTGGACTCGATCAACCTCAACGGCTATGACATGCAAGTTCAGACTGCTGCGCGCAGCTTCACTGAGAAGGGCAAGGGCAAGCGCACAGCGGTCCTGACTGGCGGCGGTGCCGCGCTCGGCGGAATCGTCGGAGCGCTCGCTGGAGGCGGCAAGGGAGCCGCCGTCGGCATGGCCGCCGGCGCAGGAGCGGGTGCCGGTGGCTCCGCGTTTACCGGAAACAAAGAGATTGTCCTGCCCGCCGAGTCCGACGTCACTTTCGAGCTCACGCAAGAGCTCAAACTGGAACGAATGTAGCTCGATCACTCTTTTGCGATCACTTCCAGCCCCTGTTCTGGGAGTGATCGCAACTCACATTTTCTTGGAACAGTTCTTAGAACAGGACCAGCCCGACCATGCTCGACTTCAGCCGCTTCGAAATCCTGACCTTTGATTGTTACGGCACGCTGATCGCCTGGGAAGCCGGAATTCTCTCGGCGCTTCATCGCATTCTTTCCGCCCACGGAAAAAAGATCGACGACTCCACCCTCCTCAAACTCTACGGAGATTTTGAGCTTCGTTCCGAGCAGGGCGTGTTTCATCCCTATCGCGAGGTCCTCGAGTCGGTGGTCCGCCAGTTCGCCGCTGACCTTCGATTCACTCCCACCGCCGAGGAAGTTCGCTCCCTGCCCGACTCCCTCTCCACCTGGAAGCCCTGGCCCGATACCGTCGCCGCTCTGCGCCAGCTCAAAACCCGATATCGTCTCGCCATTCTCTCCAATGTGGACGACGATCTTTTCGCCCTTACACGCCCTCAGCTTGAAGTCGATTTCGACGAGATCATCACCGCGCAGCAGGCCCAGGCCTACAAACCTTCGTTGAAACTCTTCGAGCTGGCTCTCAGTCGCATCAACGCCCCAGCCCATCGCGTGCTACACGTAGGCCAAAGCATCTACCACGACGTGATTCCCGCGCAGGCGCTCGGCCTAGCCACCGTCTGGGTGAACCGTCCCTCCGCCCGTCCCGGCGTCGGCGCCGTCAAAGCCGCGGAAGCCAAGCCCGATCTCACCGTCTCCAGCCTCACGGAACTAGCCGCAGCAGCGGTTCATGACTAGCTCTGGGTTCGTTTTGGAATGGAAACTGGGCTTGTGCTCTAGCGTGGAAAAGAAGACTTGAGAAACCGCAGCCGCGGAGCGGCGAAAGATTGCAGCCCACGGCGTAAGCCGTGGGTGACAAAAGAAATTGATGAACAAGCCGCGAAGCGGCGGAAGAAAAAGAGCAATACTCTAGAAATTCACCGGCAGCTTCACTACCCTCTTCTGAATGGCCCACATCACCAGCTCTGCCTTGTTGTGAATCCCCAGCTTCCGCATCAGATTAAACTTGTGTGCATCCACGGTTTTTGCGCTGAGTCCAAGAACGTCGGCTGCTGAGCGCACCGTCCTGCCCTCGGCCAGCAACTTCAACACTTCGCGCTCTCGCGCCGTCAGCACGCGCTGTCGCGGAAGCAATTCCTCTGACGGCCATTCCGCCCCGCGTCTTTCCGGCGCCCCCAACATCAGCCGCCGGGCGGCGTGCGTCCTCCTCACCATCTCCACCAACTCTTCTGAGGAAGTCTGCCTCACCACGGCGTCGGTTCGTGCTTCGGGCAGCAGTTCGTCGCCTTCGTGCATGCTCAGGAACACCACCTTGCTGGACGGAGACTCGAGCAGAATCAAGCGTTCCGCCTGATCGGCCGCGCACTCGAAAATGTACGCGTCGGTGATCACGATTTCGGGACGGAACTCGAACACCTTCCGCAGCGCTTCGGCGGCGTTTCCTGCCTCCGCCACCACGTCCATGTCCGGTTCATCCTCAAGCAAACGCCGCAATCCCTGGCGCAGCAAGACATGGTCGTGCACGAGAAGGCAACGAATTTCCTTATCGCCAAAAAAGTCTTCGCGTTGTATCTGTGCCGGGGGACACACAGGGCAACTCCTAAATTAATGGCCAGAGAAATTTTGCGACGCGGCGCGGGTTCGGTTCTTTGACGGAGAGGACGTCGGCTCATTGTAACCGCTGGTGCGGCCATTTGCCTGTGAAAATACCTTTTTTCTTCAGGATATCCAGCCCGGACTCCCGCTTCCGGAATCCCAGGCTCAGCTCGTATCAGGTACAATCGAGCGTTTATGCTGCGTTACTTCACTGCGGGAGAGTCGCACGGCGAAGCTCTGGTCGCCTTCCTTTCCGGCATGCCCGCCGGACTGAAGATCGACCAGGCCTTCCTCGACCGCGAACTCTGGCGCCGCCAGCAAGGCTACGGTCGCGGCGGCCGCATGAAGATCGAGCGCGACACTGCACACATTCTTTCCGGCGTGCGTCAGGGGATGACCATCGGCTCGCCCATCTCCATCCAACTTGAAAATCGCGACTGGAAGAATTGGCAGGAATCCTTGCCCGTCGGCGAAGGCGATCCCGCGAAACACAAGCGCGTTGCCTCTCCCCGCCCCGGCCACGCCGATCTCGCCGGAGCCTTGAAGTATAACTTCCCCGAAGCCCGCTACGTGCTGGAGCGCGCCTCCGCCCGCGAATCGGCAGCGCGCGTTGCCTTAGGGGCAATCGCCAAACTCTTCTTGCGTGAACTCGGCATTGAAGTTCTCAGTCACGTCGTCGCCACCGGCAACGTCACATTCGCGGGTCAGGTCCCGTGGGAAAAAGTTCGCGTGCTGCATGATCGCGAGGATGTTCTCCTCAACTGTGCCGACCCCGAAGCCGAGCAGCACATGAAGGACGAAGTCGACAAGGTTCTCAAGACCGGAGACTCGCTCGGCGGCGTCTTTGAAGTCGTGGCCCACCAGGTTCCCCCGGGCCTCGGCACCTACGTCCAGTGGGATGAGCGTCTCGATGCCCTGCTCGCGGCCGCCGTCATGTCGCTGCAAGCCGTCAAGGCCGTGGAAATCGGCGCGGGCGTCGCCGCCGCTTTCGCTCCCGGCTCCGCCGTGCACGACGAAATCGGCTACAGCGCGAGTTCCGGCTTCACCGCATTCTCCCGCACCCGCAACAACGCAGGAGGCATTGAAGGCGGCGTCTCCAATGGACAGGAAATTCGCGTGCGCGGCTATCTGAAACCAATTTCTACGCTTCGCCGCCCGCTGCAGTCGGTCGACTTTTCCACCCGCGAGCCAGTGAAGGCTGCCTACGAGCGTTCCGATGTTTGCGTGGTGCCTGCAGCCGGAGTAGCTGGCGAGGCCATGGTGGCGCTCACTCTGGCCCGCTGCGCTCTAGAAAAATTCGGCGGCGATTCCATGACTGAGACGTTAAGAAATTTCCAGGGATATTGCCAGCAACTCAAGGCCTACTAGCAGCCAGCAAGCTATCTCTTAAGGCGGTTTTGAAAGGGCGCGCCTTTAAGGCGCGCCGTACGATCCAAGAAAGATACGGGCTTTAGCCCCTGAGGGACAGTGCGCGTGAGTCCATTGCTTCATAATGAGAGGGCTTTCTGACAAGATCGACATGATCTATCCCATCGTAAAATTCGGCAACCCAGTTCTCGAAAAGCCTTCAGAAAAGGTGACCGTCTTCGACGAAGAACTGCAAAAGCTCATCGCAGACATGTTCGAGTCGATGTACGCCGCCCACGGCGTCGGCCTGGCTGCCCCGCAAATCGGCATAGCCCGCCGCATCGCCGTCATCGACGTCACCTTCAAGGAAGATCCTGACGCCAAGCTCGTCCTCATCAATCCCGAAATCATTCACACCGAAGGCCGCCACACTCAGAGTGAAGGCTGCCTCAGCATCCCCGACTTCCGCGAGAACGTCACTCGTCCCAACAAAGTCACCGTCCGCGCCCAGGACGTTCACGGCAAGCTCTACGAAAAAACCGCAGAAGACCTGCTCGCCCGCGCCTTCCTGCACGAGACCGATCATCTGAACGGCAAGCTCTACATCAGCCACATCAGCGCCCTAAAACGCGACCTGATGAAGCGCAAAATCCGCAAATTGATCAAGGCCGGAGAATGGTAGAAAATTGAGTAATTGGGAAATTGTAATTGCGCAATTGCGATTCGTATCAGTTGCGATTCGTATCAGGCGATGCCTTCAGGCATCGCGTCAAGAGATAATTAAAGTCAATGCGCCTTTAGGCGCTGCTAGTGCGAGGCTCACGAACCCGCGCGACTTGCTCAAAGCGGATTTTGAATCACCCAATTACCCAATTACACAATTACCCAATGCCTTTGAACCTGATCTTCTGCGGCACGCCGCGCTTCGCCGTTCCGACACTCGAAAAGTTGGTCGACGCCGGCTTCCGCGTTCATCTCGTCGTCACTCAGCCCGACCGTCCCAAAGGACGCGGCCTCGAACTCGTCCAGTCACCGGTCAAAGAGTCAGCGCTGAAACTGAATCTCCCCATTACCCAGCCCGACCGCATCAAGACCAACGACGAATTCCGCGCCCAACTCACCGCCCTCCGGCCCGACGCCATCATTGTCGTCGGCTACGGCCGCATCATTCCCCAGTGGATGCTCGATCTCCCGACCCTCGGCAACATCAACCTGCACGCCTCGCTGCTCCCCAAGTACCGCGGCGCCGCGCCCATCCAGTGGGCCATCGCCAACGGCGAGACCATCACCGGCGTCACCACCATGCGCATCGACGCCGGCCTCGATACCGGCGACATCCTCCAACAACAGGAACTCGCAATCGCGCCCGAGGACACTGCCGAAACCCTGGCTCCTCGCCTGGCGGCCATCGGCGCCGATCTCATGGTCGAGACTCTGCGCGGCCTGCAAGCCGGCACGATTCAACTCCGCCCACAAGACCATTCGCAGGCAACTCTCGCCCCAATCCTAAAGAAAGAAGACGGACTGATAGATTTCTCCCACCCTGCCAGCGACATCTCCAACCGCATCCGCGCCTTCCAACCCTGGCCCGGAGCGTACACAAAATTCCGCGGCAAAACCCTGCAGCTCATGAAAGCCCGTCCCGCCACCGATGCCCTGCCTCCCGCGGAGTTGCGAGTCGAAGCCGATCGCCTCCTGGTCGGCTGCGCCCACAACACCTCCCTCGAACTTCTGGAAATCCAGCTAGAAGGCAAGAAGCGCTCTCCCGCAGGAGATTTCATCCGCGGCTATCGCCCACGTCCCGGCGAGAAGTTGGGACTGGCCTAACGAACCTGAGAGAGATTCTTTGGAAGGGCACGGCTTAGAAGGCTGCGGAAAAACTACAGATGCGTGCATCACCGTGGAAGAGCGGCCCTTCCAGGGCCGCGCAGGGCGCGTGGAATCAATGTGGCTTCAGCCCCCGTGGTCGCTTCTTCGCTGAGGGCTCGTTTTTCCGCAACCTCTTTAAGCCGTGCCGCTAAAGCTACAACTTATTCGGGCTCTAGCCCCCGAGGTCGGCTGACTTCGCACACGGCGATCACTCCTTTCGCCTGGGTGATCTTTTCGCATCCGTGTCCGGAGCCTGCCCTGAGCGAAGCCGATGGGTGTTGAAGGTTTTTTCTCTCCGCCGAAAGCCTACAATCTGGAAGCAATGTCCGTCTCCCCCGCCCGCGCCGCCGCCTTCGACATCCTCCTCCGCGTCGAACGCGAATCCTCCTACGCCTCCGACCTTCTGCACTCCCCCGCCCATGAGCGCCTCAGCACTCCCGACCACGCCCTCGCCACCGAACTCGTCATGGGCGTTCTCCGCTGGCGCTCACGCCTCGACGCCAACATCGCCACGGCCTCCTCGCAGCCGCTGTCCAAACTCGACCTCGAAATTCTCATCGCTCTGCGCTTGGCGCTCTACCAATTCCTCTGGCTCGATCGTGTGCCGCAACGCGCCGCTCTCCACGAAAGTGTCGAACTGGTAAAGCGTGCCCGCAAACGCTCGGCCGCTCCATTCGCGAACGCCGTCCTGCGCAAACTCTCCGTCGCGCCACGAATCCCCGATGTTGCCGCAGCCGAAATCTCTTCGCCGGAAATCCTGGCCCGCGCTCTTGCACATCCGCTATGGCTTGTCGAACGCTGGGCCAGCGAATACGGACTCCCCGCCACTCACCAGATCTGCCAACACAATCAGTCCGTCCCCACCACCGCAATTCGCATCCGCGCGCCCGAAGCGGAAACGCAACTCCATCACGGAGGAATCGCTCTCACCCCCGGTCGCTTGCTCGCATCCGCCCGCCGTGTGCAATCGGGAGACATCACGAAAACCCAGGCCTTCCGCACCGGCCGGATCGTCATCCAGGACGAAGCCTCACAACTCGTCGCCGCCCTCCTGGGTGACGGATCACACATCCTCGACTGCTGCGCCGCTCCCGGTGGCAAGACCTTGGCCATTGCAGACCGCAATCCCGCAGCCGCAATCACCGCCGTCGAACTTCATCCCCACCGTGCCCGCCTGCTGCAAACGCTCTTGCGCGCGCATTCCTCACAGTCCGCGGCCCGCATCCAAATCGTGACCGCCGACGCCCAACATCTCCCGGTCTCCCAGCAGTTCGACCGCGTCCTCGCCGACGTCCCCTGCTCCGGTACCGGCACGCTGGCCCGCAATCCCGAAATCAAATGGCGCCTCACGCTGGCCGATCTCTCCGAACTGCCGCAGCGTCAACTCGCAATCCTCCGCTCCGCCCTGGCCCAGACCGCTCCCGGAGGACGCGTCATCTACTCAACTTGTTCGCTGGAAAAAGAAGAAAACGAAAACGTCGTCGAGCAAGCCTTGTCTGAGAACAATTCCTTCCGCCTGCTCGACTGCCGCTCCGAACTGGATCGCCTGCAAGCAGCCGACGAACTAACCTGGCCTGACCCGGGATCGCTCACCCGCGGCCCCTACCTCCGCACCATCCCAGGCATCCACCCCTGCGACGGCTTCTTCGCCGCAATCCTGGAAAGGTTCTAGAAGACTTCGGAGATTCTCCAAGAATTGAAGTTGGGTTTATCCGTGGAATCCGTGCAAATCCGTGGCCCTGAGTTTACCGCACCTCAAAATAAACCGCGGCCCCTGCCATCACCTTCTGTCCCGCCATCGGCACCTGCGACACAATGATGCTGGCCGGCGTAGGCTGTGCCGGAGGCACCGGCGGTGTCTGCGGAGCCGCGGGTGGCTGAGGCTGAGGCGCAGTCGAAACCGACGAACCCGCCGCGTCCCCCGTATCCGGGCTCGGCGGCACCACTACACTCACGTTCCCCAGTCTGAACCCCGCATCCTGCAAGCTCCGGCTGACGCTGCCAAGCGGCTGTCCCACAAAGCTCGGCATCACAAACGCCTGTGGCTCCGGTGCCGCTGTCACCAGAAAACTGATCTTCGGCGCCGTCACTTGCGTCTCGTTCGCCGTGGGACTCTGCGCCAGCACCTGATCCGCTGGAATCCCCGGTGCCTGCACCTCCGCCATCGAAGCCACGTCCAACCCGCGCCGCCGGATATTCAATTCCGCCGCGTGCTCGCTCTGCCCCGTAACATCCGGGATGGTCACCCGCGTCTTCCCCAAACTCTGCGCCACTCGCACTTGCCACCCGCGCCGCACCTTTGTTCCCGGCAACGGCAGTTGCGACATGATTCTGCCCTCAGGAATCTGAGGGCTGTAATACTGCCGCTCAATCGAAATCTGCAGACCGAGTCCCGCCACCGCGCGCTCTGCTTCCGCCGGAGTAAGCCCAACCAGTGGCGGCACCGCGATCTCCTGCCCGTGAATGGCAAACCGCATCGCCGTCAGCGCCGACACCATCGCTACAATCACCAGCACCAGCGCCAGCATCGCAAATCGGATCGCAGATTTCATATCTCAACAGTTTGCTGAAAGACTCGGGTTTTGGCGGAATAACTCCGGTTTTGGGTGACTCCGGTTTTGGGTGGCACAGCGTTTTCAGCGCTGCGATAAAGCCTTTTTTCTTTCGAGGGCTTGAGCCCCTGAGGCATCTTATGTCCAGTAAATTGCCAAGTCCACTTAGCCCAAAGCCCAGTCAGCAGAAATTATAGCCCGCCCCTTCCAGCTGTCCTAGCTAGGCTTTTCAATCACCTACAGGCTTATAACCTTGCCCTGCACCCCCGCCTTGAGCATCCGCCCAGTCCCGCCTGCAATCTAACCAAGTACGCACGTTCTACCGTCGAGGTGCGCCATGACTTCCTCGTTGGAGTATCATATTTCCGTGCGGCATTCGATCCCGGCCTCGCTCGCACTTTTCAGCCTGCTCGCGCTGCCGCTGATTTTTGTCTCCACCAGCCACGCTCAGATCAACGGTGTGCCCGCCTCCGTGACCTCTCCCGGATTCGGTGGACGCCCCGTCAATGGCACGCCGCCGAGCGTAACTTCACTCGGCCCCAACGGCTTCGCTCCCAACTTCCGCGTCACGTTCCTGGCACCAAACGCGCCTCATACTCGCGATGGCCATCATCATCACCACCATGGGGAATTCATTCCTCCGCCCGCGGTGTACCCCGTCCCTGTCCCATACGCCGTCGACCTCGGCGCAACTAACAACGACAACAATGACGATGACGACAACGACGCCAGCGCGAGCGCAAGCGCGGACGACAGCGACGCCAACTACCAGGGAGGTCCCACCATCTTCGACCGTCGCGGATCGGGTTCCGCTTCCTACATTCCTCCGGTCAAAGATGTCCCTAAGCCCCACGCCGCTCAGAATACCGCTGCAAATGAGGATGATGACCCCGCAGCCGATCCCGAACCGCCCCAGCAACCGACTCTCCTCGTCTTTAAGGACGGCCGCAAGCTCGAACTCAGAAACTACGCCATCATCGGCACGACCCTCTTTGATCTGACACCCGGCCACCCTCGCAGAGTCGCTCTCGCCGATCTCGATCTCGAGGCCACACGCAAGCAGAACGACGATCGCGGCGTCGTTTTTCAGCTCCCTCAATCTCTGCAGGCGAACTAATCATGCGCCGGTTGCTACTCATCTCACTGCTCGCCGCACTCGCGCCCGGTGCGAACGCGCAGCGAACAGTCACTGCTTCTCCGCGCTTCGCTTCCCAGTTCCCCCGGGCCGGCCATCCCCGCTCCTTCTTTTATCCGCTCGCGTTCTCTGATCCGTTCTATTCCGACTATCTCTCCAGCACCGGATACCCGGTCGCATCTCAGCCCCCAGTTGTCATCGTGCAATCCCCTCCGCCGGAAGCGCCCGTCTCAAACGTCCCATCACCGGCCCAGCCGCTGATGTTCGAGCTGCGCGGTGACCGCTACGTTCGTGTGAGTGGACCGGAAATGTCAGGAGCAGAGATGATTTCCCCACGTGTAATCGATCAAGCGCCGATCGACCAGATGCCGAACTCGCCGCCTCTCGCGCAACGGCCGTCCACCACTGCGATCCGCGCGGTTGCACGCCCAGAGTTGCCCCCTGTGGCTCTAGTATTTCGCGATGGACATCGCGAAAAAGCGTCCGACTACACCATCGCCGACGGCGTCCTCTACGCTCGCGGCGACTACTACACCGACGGATCCTGGAACAGGAAGATTGAACTCTCGGCCCT
>Ga0209517_10002093_pt1 | contig 28841 bp, 13 predicted proteins | sample PeaSoiMetSII2010_FD_187695 | JGI IMG/M metagenome (GOLD analysis project Ga0209517, IMG submission 187695) | Peat soil microbial communities from Weissenstadt, Germany - SII-2010 (SPAdes) (version 2) | ecosystem: Environmental > Terrestrial > Soil > Wetlands > Peat | place: Germany...
GATATGCAGGACGGCACTTACAGCGCGCGCCTCGTTCTGCGGGACCGCGCCGGGCACACCTATCGCGAAGCAAAGACATTTGTGATTGCCAGCAAAACGCCGGTCGTGCAGATCAGGCTGGAGCAGAAGCGTTGGCGGCGTGGACAAGTGTTGGACTTGAAAGTGGCCGCCTCGCAGAGCACGCGGAGTCTGGTTGCTCGTCTGGAGGGAGCGGCTTCCGTCGGGCTGAAGTGGGATGCCAAGGCCGGCGTGAACACGGGGCAATTGTTCATTCCGGAACAGATGCTGCCGGGAACCTACCGGCTCACAGTCACTGCAGAAGACATTGCGCACAACATGGGGTCGCAGGGGGTGGCCATTGAGATCGTTCCGTAATTCCTCACCCAAGCTAAGAGCCTGTTTTGGAGGAGCCCTTCTGGCGCTGGTGGCTGCGGGATTTGTGGTGACCGCCAGTGGAGCGCTGCCGTCCTGGATTCGCAACGTAGAAGCAGGAACAGCAATCGAGCGGGCATTTTTCCGCATGATGCCACTGCCCTATGGCAATGTGCTGTTCCGCAGACCTCCCGCGGAAACGCGGCCGGCACTTGGGGAACTCATTCAGCAGAAACCTGCGAACGCCGAACTTTACTGCTTGCGGGCCTTGGAGGATGAACAGCAGTTGGATTTCACCGCGGCGGAAACGGATTGGAAACAGTACGTAGAAAAGTCAGCCAGCAAGACGGCCGCGCAACTTGCACTGGCGGATTTCTATCAGCGCCGGCTGCGGCCCCAGGATGAAATTGCGGTTCTCTCGATCGTTGCCAGTTCGCCGCCAGATTCATCCGAGGGTTTTGTCCCCGCGGCAGAGCAGCAGTCATGGCGCGCATTCGAACGCATATTCAGCATTATTCAGGCGCAAGGCTTGCCAAAAGAGGTCTCGATCGCGAAGTATCGCGCCTGGATTGCGCGCTACCCGCAAGAGGCGCAACTCTACTCGCGTTTTCTGGAATACCTGATCAGCCAAAAAGAGTACAGCGCTGCGAATCAATTGATCGGCGGTTACCAGAAGCAGTTTCCGGGCGACGAAATCTTCCAGGTGAAGGCCAAAGCGCTGGTGGAATACCGCCAGGGCTCCATTCAGCAAGGTCTGGCCGTGTACGAAAAGAGCTTTCAGCCGCTCTGGGACCCGGAGCTGGTGAAGAGCTATTTTGATCTTCTCGCGCAGACCCAGAATCTTCGTAAGTTTCTGGATGAATCTCGCGCCGCGCTCAATGCGAACCCCGAAGACCTCAGGGCGGCCGCGCGCGTCTTTTACTACTACCAACAGCAAGGAAAACTGGACACCGCGCAGCAAGCCATCACCAATTTGCGATTGCACAAAGAAGCGTCGAAATCGGCTTGGACGCCCCAGGAACTCTATATCTGTGGCCGGCTGCTGGAAGACATTCATTCTTATCCGGAGGCGGCGCGCTATTACTTTGCCCTCTACAACAGCAAAGAAGCGAACGATTCGCAGGAGCGCGCCCTCAGCCGCCTGAGCGACATCCTGCTCACTGCGCCGGAGACTCCCATACGCCTCGGCAGCGGCGAGCTCTCCCTGTACAAAGACATCGCCACGCTGGATCAGGGCCCCGGCTATTTCAACGGCATCCTCTCGCTGATACTGAACACGACTTCTCCTGCAAGCGAGTATTCAGAGGAAGAGCAGCGTGCTGTACCTTATTTTCATCGCTCCCGCGCTGCGGAACTGCTGGCCTTGTTGGACAAGAACTTCCCCGCGGCGCCGAGCCGTCCTGAACTCCACGCCAAGCTGCTGGATTTCTATGCGAGCACCGCCAAGAGTGAGGCCGTTTTGAAGGGCGGCAAGGAATTCCTGGCGACATTTCCGAAAGCAGCGGAGCGCACGCATGTTGCGCTGCTCATGGCCGATGCGGACGCGCGACTCGACAAAACGCAGGACGAATTTGCCATCTACGAATCCGTCCTGCAAGAGCTCGCCGCCAAAGCGGACAAAATGCCGCTCGGTCCGCGCGTTGCCGGTGGCGGGGAATTCACGCCGCAAGAAAACGAGAGCGCTGAAGAAGAAAGCTCCGAGGAATCGGAGGCGGGCGAAACGGGCAGCGCAAGGCCGCAACAGGCCGCGCCGAATGCCGCGTTCCAGGTGAAAACCGAGCGCAGCGCGGCAGAGACTGGACCTCGCTCACCCGAATACTCTCGAGTTCTGGAGCGTTACCTGGCCCGTCTGGTCGAATTGAAGCAGATTCCGGAGGCACTGGCAGTGCTGCGGCGCGAAGTCGACCACAATCCCGATGATCCCGGCCTCTACGAGCGCCTGGCAGTTTTTCTGGAACAAAACAGAATCGGCACGGAACAGGAAGAGGTGTACCGGCGCGCCATCGCACGTTTTCCGGACCGTTCCTGGTACCACAAGCTGGCGCGGTATTACCTGAGATACCGGAAAAACGTGGAGTTTGAAAAACTCACGCAGGAGGCCGTCAAGCAATTCGACGGCAGCGACCTGCAAAACTACTTTCAATCCGTCGGCGGGGGGGACACTCCGCAGATGTATCTGCGGCTGAACCAGTACGCAAACGCGCGGTTTCCGCACAGTCCTTTTTTTGTCCACAACCTGCTGCGCGCATACCACTCGATTCCCACTTTCAATGAAGCGGCGTGGGAGGCCCTGCTCCGCCAACACTGGTTTGAAGAAAATGACTTGCGCAACGAGTTCTTCGAGTACCTGAGCTCCAACGGGAAGCTGGAATCCGAATTGAGCGTATTACGGCAAGCGGCGCCCCCGCAGGAAAAGGGCACCTGGGAAGACTACGTCCAGAAAAATCCCGCGGCCGGTCAATACATCGCGCAGGCGGATCTTTGGCGCTCGCACTTTGAAGACAGCGCGCCCGTGCTGAAGGCATTGGCCGATGTATATCCGGCAGAGCCCGAACTGGGTCGCACGGCTTCCGCCGTGTTTCGCTCTCTGGCCTATCTCGATCCCAGCAAAACGGGCGTGGCCGTGAAGATCGAGGAGAACCTGCTGGCAGCGAATCCCGGGAGTCGCGAGACCCTCGCGCGAATTGGCGATATCTATTCGGACCGTGAATTGTTTTCGCAGGCGGCGCCATATTGGGAACGCATCCCCAAGGTTGCCCCGGGAGAATCAAGCGGCTACCTGGAAGCCGCTACAATCTATTGGGACTACTATGATTTTGACAATGCGCTGCGCCTGCTGGAGGAGGGCCGCAAGAAACTGGGCGATGCGAGCCTCTATGGCTACGAAGAAGGTGCAATTTACGAGGGCAAACGCGACTATCCGCACGCGATCCGCGAATATGCAAACGCCGCGCTGGCGGCTAACGGCGAATCACCTGCCCTGAACAGGCTTCTGGAACTGGCGCGCCGCCCCAAATTCCGCGATCTGGTGGATCAGGAAAGTGAAAGGCTGGCCAGCGTTTCAAAATACAGCCTGTCCGGCGTCAACCTGCGTGTGCGCGTTCTGGAGACGGAAAATCGCAAGCCGGAGTTGGCAGGATTCCTGGACGCGGCAATTGCTAACGCGACGACCATCGAACAAGCCGAGGAACTCGAATCTCTGGCACAGCAGAAATCGCTGGAGAACGTGCGGCAACACGCGCTGGAAAAGCAGGCTGCCCTGGCGACGGACCCGGTAACGCGATTGCAGTTGCGTTATGCGTTGGTTCGTCTGTATGAAGCCCGCAAGGATTTAGCTTCTGCGCAGAGAAACATCGAGGCCCTGTACCGGGATAATCCAAAGATTCTGGGAGTGGTACGGGCCACCATTGATTTTTACTGGCGCGTGAAACTCTACCCGCAAGCCATTGCGGTTCTGCAGCAGGCGGCCAAGGACGCGTATCCCGAACTCGGCAAGCAGTTCACGTTTGAGGCGGCGCGCAAATCCACGGAAGCACGCCAGTACGCGCAGGCCCGCGCGCTTCTTGAACCTCTATTAAAGGAGTCGCCGTACGATAGCCAGTACCTTGCGGCGATGGCCGACACCTATGCGCAAGCTGGCGACCAGCAGGGGCTAAAGCAGTTTTACCTGGATAAGATCGCGCTGTTCCGCAATGCGCCACTTTCTTCCGATGACCGGAAGACTCGTATCGCCACGCTCCGGCGCGGTCTGATTCCTGCGTTGACCAAGCTGAACGACTACTCGGGCGCGGTTGACCAGTACATCGAGATCATCAACAACTTTCCGGAAGACGAGGCGCTTGTGGCCGAAGCGGCCCTCTACTCCCTCCGTTACAAACGCCAGGCGCAACTCCTGGACTTCTATGCGAAGACGGTCGTGCAATCTCCGCGCGATTTCCGCTGGCCCATGGTGTTGGCCCGCATTCAGACGAGTCTGGAGGATTTTCCTTCGGCTATTGATGCATATGGAAAAGCCATCACGGTTCGGCCCGATCGCGCGGATCTGCGCATTGCGCGCGCGACACTGGCGGAACGCTTGCTGAAATTCGAGGATGCCGTGAGCGATTACGAGCGAATCTACGTGTTGGCTTACAAGGATCCGAAATGGATGGAGAAGATTGCGGAGGTGCGCGCGCGCCAGGGCAGGAACGACGATGCCGCCACGGCGCTCAAGACGGCCTTGATCGACGTCGGCCCTGAACGCGCTGAAAATTACTTTGAGGCGGCCCGCCGGCTGGAATCGTGGGGAATCCTGGAGCAAGCGCGGGCATTCGCGGAGCAAGGAGTCAACACTGCCGGTGGCGAACTGCTGGCGGAAACCCAATATCAGGAAGGGGCAAAGCTTTATACGCGCATCATGACCCGCCTTCGCCAGCAGGAGAAAGCCTACACGACGCTGCGAACGGCGCTCTCCGCCGCGGCCTCCTCTGTTCCGGTCGTCAAGGAACAAGTTGCCAAAGAAGGAATCGCGGGAATCTCCGACAGGGAATGGCGCGAACACACGCTGCAAGTCCGGAAGGATAACGCCAGGAACGGGATGCAAGGGGCCATGACGGAAATGGGCTCGGCCGTGGCGCGTTATTTCACGCCCGAAGAGAAGGTTTCCTTTGCCGCGTTCGCGCAGGTTCTTCGCACACCCATGAATTTCCAGGAGGTTAATTTCATGGCCCTGCCGCTGATGCACAGTGCCGGGCTGGCCCAGGAAGAAGCCAAATGCCGTTACGAACTGATGATGACTCTCCCTGCGTACTCGCCGGAACTGCTAGGCCAGATGTCGAGTTTCGTGGAACTCCAGCGGCAGCGCCTGCAGTTTGCGGAACTCGGCCCGCAACTCGAACGCTTTGCTCCTCGCGTTGCGCCGATTCAGCGCCCCGGCGTTTTGCTGGCTGCCGCGGAGGCCTATCGCGCGGCAGGCGATCCCGATAACGAATTGCGCCTGCTAACCAGTGTGTCGCCGGAATACCTAGGGGGCGATGTGCAGACGCGGTTTTTTGATCTACTTCTCGAAAAGCAGCCGCAGCGTCTTGTGCAGCTTGCGTCCTCCTGGGATCAGGTCGGCGAAATGGCCGCCGATTTTGCCGTCAGAAATGGCGACGCCAAACTGGCTCATGCGGTTGTCGCCGCGCGAGGACATTCACGGCCGCCTGTCTGGGGAATAGCCTACACGGCGCTCGTGGGACTCTACTTCGCGGAGCCGTCGCTGGAGGTCAACTCTTCCTTCCTCAGCGCCCTTGGCGATCAACGGATTGGAGAGCGCCTGGGCAAACCTGTTGACCGCAACAATCAGTTGGCGGGAGACGTCTGGTTCTACTATGGATCGCGCTATGGGGAGTACTTGGGTGACCTCAAGCGGGGCACTCCCGAAGATTACCTTCCCGCGGGATTGGAACAGAGCCCGGCCTCCTGGTCCGGCTATGAAGGGCTCGCGGACTACTACGCGGAGAGCGGCGACGCGCGCTCTGCGATTGAGGATTACCAGCACGCCCTGGAATTGTCGCCGGGCCAGGCCGCCATCCACGATCGCCTCGCCCTGGCCTATTACAAGGAAGGCAAGCGCGCGGAAGCCCTCGCCGAATGGAAGCTTGTTTTTTCCAGTTTGCTGAAGCAATTAAATAGTGGGCGCACTCCGGAAAGCTTCTGGTCCGATTTCGGACGCGCTTGCGATCATCTTCATTCCAGGCGCCTGTTTGCGTCGACGAAGACGGACGCGGATGCGCTCGTCCGCGCCTATCTCCATCGCAATGGCAATTACCGCTCGAACGCGCTGCTGCACAGTGTTTACGCAGCTACGGGCGATCCCGCGGCGGCAACGGCTTGGTTACTGGACGTTTCTTCGGCCGCTCCGGACCCCGTCGTGATTTTGTCGGACGTTGTGGATGCCAAGTGGATTCCGCTGGAGCAACGCGGGCCGATTTTCCAGCGCATTTTGGAAGGGAAGCAGATCGCTCTCGCAAAAGCCGAAGGCCTGGAAAAAGAGAATGCGCAAAGCGAACTCCGCTCCTGGCAAATCCGTTGGCTTGGATATTTGCTGGACACAAAGCAATTCGCGCAGGCCAACGACTTCCTTGTTGCCTTGCCGCGGGGCGCGGAGAGCACGGATGCTCGCGATTTGATTCAATTCGAGTTGCAGGTTGCCGCGCATCTCGGCACGCTGGATGCAAAGATTGCGGACTACCGCTCCGATCCTGATCACGCTCCCGACGCAGAAATCCTGCGTTCAACTGCGCGGCGGCTCTCTGAAGCCGGGGATAAACAATCTGCGCGCAAGATTCTGGAGTTTGTATTCGCGCGCGAGCTCGACGAGCACAAACTGGTTGCCGCGAACTTCCTGGGCCTTGCGGAGATTCGCATCGCTGCCGGCGATACGCCGGGGGCCGTCGAACTGCTCCGCCGCCTGGTGACGGTCGTCGGCGATCCGTATGAGGACATGGATTCGGCCGCGGCACTGCTCGAAAAAACCGGGCACAACGCGGAAGCTATTGCGTTTCTCGATCCACTGGTCAAATCCACGCCATGGGAACCGGCTTACCGCGTACGGCTAGCCAAAGCGCAGATCGCAGCAGGCACGAATGCGAGTAGCGCGCAAGACGCCCTGGCAAAAATCGCTGTCGCCCCTCAGGCTCCTTACAGTCAGCGTGTCGAAGCCGCGTTATCTCTTTCCGGCTCGCCGCGGGCCACGGAGTTTGGCAGCGCGGAACTAAAGCTTCTTGCCAGCGATGCGAAGAACATTACTCCCGCTACCGCGGAACAACCCTTTTTCTATCAAGCGCGCGTAATTGCCGCGCAGAACTCGAGTGATGCGCGCCAAATAGTCCAGATCCTGTCGAATGCGCTGGCCGACACGCTGGCGCGGGACGATGCCCGTATTCCGTTGTTTCAAGCGGCTGCTTCCGCGCACTCGGACGAGTTCGCCCTGGCCTCCATTGAGCAAATGTTGCGCGCCCAACAGATCCCTCAAGTCGTGCCGCGCTTCACGAACGACCAGGAGGGACTGGTCAGTTCCGAGGAAGACTCCGAGGACCAGGAAGGGGCTTCTGTGTACGCCCCGGCAAAGCTCCAGTTGGCGCAGCAAGCGCAGCTCTCTTTTTCTGTCGGTCAGGTTCTGATACGTCTTCATCGCTTTGCCGAAGCACTCGCCTACTTCCAGGCGGCCCATAGACTCGAAACAAACAAGACTCGGGACAAGGAGATTGTCGCCCACATTAGCGACACCAAAGCGCTGTTGCGGCACGAGCAGCTCAATGCAGCACGACAGCCGATTCTGCACGCGGATTTGGAACAGGACCGTTTGGTGAGGCCGCGGCTTGAGGCGCGTTCGGCGCCGCCAGTCAAGCCAGCCGCAAAGCCAGGAGAAAGACCATGAAACGCGCAATCATTTTCGCTCTTATCGCGATAGCCTGCCTCGGCGGGAGCTGGGGGGCCTACCGGGCGACAACATCGGCAGAACCTGCACTGTCTCGCTATTTCCCTTCAGGAGCTTTGCTCTATCTCCAGGCGAAGGATTTCTCCTCGCTTCTATCGGCTTGGGACAGCTCCGATGAAAATCGCCTTTGGCTGAAGAGCAACAACTATGAAGTTTTCTCCCGTTCCCGGCTCTTCTTGCGGCTGAAGGACGCCAACACGGAATTCTCAAAAGCTGCGGGAGTCCCGGCAGATGCGAATCTGCTGCGGCAAGTGGCCGGCAAACAGAGCGCGCTGGCCATCTTCGACATCGGAAAACTCGAGTTCCTCTACATCACACGGCTGCCGTCGGCAAGTTCCATGCAATCCGCGCTGTGGCAGACGCGCGCGAAATTTGAAACGCGCAGTGCCGGGGGAGCTACATTTTTCTTGCGGCGCGATCCGGAATCGCAAAGAGAGGTTGCTTTCGCGGTCACTGGCGACTACTTGCTACTGGCCACTCGAGAAGACTTGCTGGCGGGGGCGCTGCAGCTCATGGCGGGTGGCGACGCGCGTTCGATCGAAGCGGAGCCCTGGTGGTCACAATGCGTTGCAGCCGCGGGACCGGAAGGAGATTTGCGGATGGTGTTGAACCTGGAAAAAATCGTGCCGAGTCCGTATTTTCGCTCCTACTGGGTTCAGCAGAATATCACGGACATGAAGCAGTACTCTGCGGCTATTTCCGATCTGACTCTTTCCGCGAAAGAATTCCGGGAAGAGCGCGTTCTTTTGCCAAAAACCGCCGCGACCGGGGACACTTTCGGGGGAGCGGGGCCAATTGGCGTTGCGGACATCGTGCGCCTGGTTCCCACACAAGCAAGCCTTTACGCGGCCAAGGCAAACCCGGCGCCGCTTGATTGCCTTGCGCTTATTGAAACCAAAATTCTCGCTCCGCACCTGGGGCCCGGCGTCGCGGAAAAGCTCGCTCCGCAGGTGGAACTTACAAATGGCGAGACTGGCAGCAGCACGGACTTGGAGACCCGCATCGATCAACAGCCGGTGAAGGCTGCTGTTGCTGAGAATACCGAAGCTTCTCTTAAAGATCTGCTCGCGAAGAATCCGGTTTCCGCCATGCTGCAGGTCGAAGCCACGGAACAGGACAACGACGGGGTCTTTGTCCGGATGCATTCTGCCGTGGCATTGCTGGGCCAGTCGGAGTGGAATGAATCTGCCGTGCGTTCCGCGCTCGTCGATTTTGTGCGACCAAGTTTGACGACCGGAGATTTGGGAACCGAGTGGCAGAAGAACGGCGCATACCTCGAACTCAACGGTCTATGGACACTGAAAGTGGCCGTGCGCGGAAAGTATTTGCTCATTTCCGATCATGAGGGATTGCTGACAGGCATGCTGGCCAATGCCAATCAAAAAATGACAATGAAGCCTGCGGATTTTGTGGCAGGGTTCGATCATCAAAGGGAGAAAGGCAATTTTGCGCGGCTGACCGGTCTGCTTGACAGGCCCGCTGGGGGCTCCGGGGGCGGCAGCACTCCGAGCTTCTTTTCGGATAATGTCGGCAGCCTGAGTTCTGCTCTGGGTAGCTTATCCTCAGAGAGAATTGTCGTTCGCAATGCGGGTAACAAGGTAAGTCAGACGGTTACGTACGAATGGGCGCGCTGACCAGGCTCGGAATATCCGCGTTCCTGATTCTTGCACTTTTGCCTTGCTTGCCCGGTCGCAACGCAGCCCAGTCCCCTTTGGCCACTCTCCCGCGTACTCTTTTTTCGCAATCGGCCGTGCAAGTATTGGAGCGCGAATTCTCAGGCAGCAGCGTCTCCTACCTGCTGCTAGACGCGAATTCAGGAGTGCTGCTCACCAGCCACTGGGAGAATTCCGGCAAGCCCATTCCGCTCGGATCTCTGGTCAAACCGTTCACGGCTCTCGCGTATGCCGGCGCGCATGATTTTCGATATCCCAGTTATGAGTGCCGAGGCCAAGCGAGCGGTTGCTGGCGAGTGCGCCCTCACGGGAAACTCGACATCGTCTCCGCGATTGCCGTTTCGTGTAACTCCTATTTTCGTTCGCTGGCTGAGAGTGTCACCTCCGAACAACTTCTTCCTGTCACCAGGGCATTTGATTTGGAATCTCCCGAATCGAATTTCACGGGACCGAGCCTCATCGGCATAGGTGACCGGTGGAAGATTTCGCCACAACGTATGACGCGCGCGTACCTCGAACTCTATCGTCGGCGCGACCAGCCTGGGGTTCGGGAAATATTGGCTGGGATGCTGCGGTCAGCGCAGCATGGAACGGGAGCCGCCGTGGGCCGCGCGTTGAAGCATTCCGAAGCTTTCGTCAAGACGGGGACCGCTCCCTGTACTCACGCAGTTTGGGCGCCTGGCGACGGATTTGTTGTGGCGCTGGTGCCTGCGCAAGCGCCGGAGATTGTTCTGATGGTCCGCGTCCACGGAGTCCCCGGAGCCAAGGCCGCGGAAACGGTGGGCCGCATGCTAAGCCGGATGGAGGAATAGCCGGGTGCGCTGCAAGTGGATGCCGCTTCTTCTAACTGTTTTACTGGGCAGTTCGCCAGCGAGCGCACAACGCGTCCGAATCGGAGTTCTGGGAATTTTCCATCCTCATCAGCTCCTCCTCAGCACTTGCGACGCAGAGGCCATCGTGGTGACCGCTTCCGGGCAAACGTTTTTTCTACAACCTGGATCACCCACCGAAAGGCTTCAGATTCGCGCTTCAGGAGACATTTTGCTGCTGAGCCTCGCCGGTAAGGAGATTCGAACAAGCAAGCTCCATGCGGCCGGGCGCAATCAGGACGAGGTCAATTTCGTCCTTGATGTGCCGGGCAAATTGGAGAGAAGGTACCGGGGCACGCTCGACGTCAAAATAGTGGCTGGCGTGCTGGGTCCCGTCATCACCATGGATCTGGAAACCGCCGTGGCTTCCGTGGTCCAGGCGGAATCCCTGCCCGGCACTCCTTTCGAGGCGCTGAAAGCGCAAGCGGTGGTCTCGCGTTCCTATTTTGTGGCTGGAGCGGGACGTCACGCGGAGTTTGATTTCTGCGATCTCACGCATTGCCAATTTTTGCGGGAGGCGCCGCGTGCCGGGAGCCCTGCCGCACGCGCGGCGGAGGCGACGCGAGATTTGGTCATTACTTTTGGCGGCAAGCCCGTGGCCGCGATGTTTACGCCAAGCTGCGGAGGCCACACCCTCACGCCCGCCGATATTGGCATTTCCTCTGGCGCATATCCGTATTTTTCCGTCGTCTGCGATTTCTGCTACAAAAATCCCGTGCGCTGGAGCCGGCACGTGACCCCGGAGGATGCTGCGCTATTATCTGGTCATCATGAGGCCGCACGGCTGGCTGTGGGAAGACGGCTGGGGTGGAGCGCGGTGCCCAGCAACAATTTCAAAGAACAAAATAGCGGCACCGAAGTCATTTTGCAGGGCGTCGGCCAGGGGCATGGTGTCGGGCTGTGCCAGCGTGGGGCTAGAGCTATGGCGGAGGAAGGCGCCGGCTTTCACGAAATCATCGACCACTATTTTCCAAACACAAGCCTTGGCCAGGTTGTGCCGCATCGGCCACCAGAAACCCGGGTGGAACGTCAGCTTGATCCATGAACTATCGGCAGCATCGCTTGCGGCGATAGGATTTACCCCTGACGCTGATTCCCAGGAAACCGCCCCTGCGCCTCTCGCGCAACACTCAAGGGTTAGGTTCTGGATAAACTCCTGGGGGAAGCAAGAGTTGGCGGAGGCATCCCTTGACCAAGAACGTGCCTCCTACTAATCTGATGTGATGGGCGTAATGAGAGCTGGACGGAAGACAGCAGGGCCGCGAGTTCGTTTGACTCGTCTGCAGGGAGTAGTTTGTCTACTGCTTGCAGGGCTGCTTCTTTACAATCCGTTTCTGTCACTTATTCATTCCTCATCCGAACTATCGGTGCACCACTTGTCGCGGAACCGCGCCACAATCGGCTCGGCCGAGTTGCAGCATTTCTCGCCGGTCTCAAACGAAATGTCTGCGGACATCCTGCCTGAAAAACGCACCGGTGAGATCATAGCGGCTTCAGGCGGCCAGGAGTCTCAACTGGCTACCGATCTGCTGCGAGATCGTATTATCACCCCCGATTTCTCCTCGAATTTGTGGTTCCGTCCACCGCCTTCGGCGTAGCTGTTCCCGGTTTATTCCCGACAAATCGTAGGCCAGGTAAGTTGCTGGAAGCGTACCCAAGCTTGGATAGATCTCAATTTTTCCGGATGCAGAAGGGCCAGAGGGACTTGTGACTCCCCGGAAAACCAAGGAACAGGCATGACGCGAAAAACAAAAATCATTCTAGGGATGGTCTTGGTTCTGGCGTTGGCCGCGGGATGGCGATGGCTTGGTCATTCGCGGACTGAAGCGGATGATTCCAGCCGCGATGAAGCGGGCGCCGCGGTACCTGTAGCCGGCGTAGTTCATGTGGAACGCCACAGTCTGGGGATTCCACTGACTCTCGCCGGCGCCTTCAAGCCGTTTCAGGACGTGGACCTCCATGCGAAGGTGGCCGGCTACATCAAAGCGATTTACGTCGACGTCGGATCTCATGTGAAGGAAGGTCAGACTCTGGCGATTCTGGAAGTCCCGGAACTCGCGGCAGAGTTGGCCGGCGCGGATGCCGCGGTGCGGCGGGCGAAAGAAGAGATTCGCCGGGCGCAGGGGGATTTAACACGGGCCAAGTCCTCATACGCCGCGGCACATGCCATGTACGACCGTTTGAGCCAGGCGGCGCGGCAAAGGCCGGGGCTGGTGGCGCAGCAGGATGTTGATGACGCGCAGGCAAAGGACCTCGGGGGAGAAGCACAGGTGGCGAGCGCGGAGGCGGCGCTTGACTCGGCGCAGCAAGCATTGGAAGTGGCGCAGGCAACTCAAGTGCAGTACACCGCCTTATCAGCCTACACAAAGATCACTGCGCCGTTCTCGGGGGTCGTGACCGTAAGGTATGCGGATACCGGCTCGCTGATTGCCGCAGGAACGTCCTCGAGCACCCAGTCGGAGCCGGTGGTGCGGCTGGCGCAGATTTCGGTGTTACGGCTGGTGCTGCCGATTCCAGAGTCTATTGCCGGCCAAATCAGGCTGGGAGACGCAGTGAAAGTACACGTCCAAGCGCTGAATCAGGATTCCATTGGCAAGGTTTCGCGTTTCGCGGACTCCCTGAATCCGCAGACGCGGACGATGGAAACGGAAATCGACTTTCAGAATGCCGATGAGAAACTGCTGCCGGGAATGTACGTGGAGGCGACGCTGGCGCAGGCGCAAGGGAAACAGATGCTGACGGTGCCGCTGGAGGCCGTGGAGATGAATGGGGCGGAAGGCACGGTACTCCTGGTCAACGCTCGAAACATCCTTGAGGAACGCAAGGTCCACCTGGGGCTGCAGGGCAGCACGCACATCGAGGTGCTCTCCGGTCTGAGCGAGGGGGAGCGAGTCGTGATTGGGAGCCGCAACGAGTTTCGCGCTGGCATGCAGGTGACTCCCAAGGAAATTGAAGTCGGGCAACCCGGGGCGACAGGAGCCAAGTAATGCCAAAGTTCGCCCTCGCGCATCCCTATTTCATCATCATGCTGTGTTTAGTCGTCGCCGTCGTGGGTGTAACGACTGTAGTGCGCATGCCGGTGGATTTGTTTCCGCAGATCAATATTCCAGTGGTGGTAGTCGCGACATTCTATTCCGGCATGCCGCCGCAGCAAATCGAAGCCGATATCACGAACACTTTCGAGCGGTTTTTCACTCTGGCCAGCAACTACGATCACATTGAATCGCGTTCGTTGACCGGCGTGAGTCTGATCAAGGTTTATTTTCAGCCGGGGACGGATGCCAACGCGGCGTTGAGCAACATCGCCAATCTGGCGATGGCGGATTTGCGGCGCTTGCCGCCGGGGACGCTGCCGCCGGTGGTGTTGAAGTTTGACGCATCGAGCCTGCCGGTGTGCTTGCTGACTTTGAAGGGGCAAGGGCTGAATGAGACGCAGCTGAAGGACTTGGCGCAGTTTCAAGTGCGGAACCAAGTGGCCAATGTGCAGGGGGCCTCGGTGCCGCAGCCGTTTGGGGGGACGTACCGGCAGATCCAGGTGTTCGTGGATCCAATGAAACTGGAAGCGTACCAGTTAAGTCTGATGGATGTGGTGCGTGCCGTCAACGACTCAAACTTGATCTTACCTGCAGGCGATGTGCGCATCGGGAACCGGGATTACAACATCTACGCAAACAGCCAGGTGCCGGAACCCAATGACGCCAACCAAATTCCCCTGAAAACCGTGGGTCTCGGCACCGTGCTGGTGGCCGACGTCGGCAAAGCAGAAGATGCCGGAGCGATTCAAACGAACATCGTGAGGATTGACGGGCAAAAATCGGTCTACATTCCGATCCTCAAACAGGGCGGAGGCAGCAACACCATCTCGATTGTGAATGGCGTGCGGGCAGCCACGAAGCATCTGGTAGACGTTCCTGACGTTTTGGAGACAGGGGTGGTATTTGACCAGTCCATTTTCGTCAAGACAGCACTCAAGAATCTGTTGAAGGAAGGCGGCATTGGACTGGTTCTGACAGGATTAATGATTTTGCTGTTTCTGGGAAGCCCGCGAGCCACGTTTGCCGTCCTACTGTCGATTCCTCTTTCGGCGCTGGCATGTTTTCTGGTGGTCAACGGGATGGGCGGGTCGATCAATACCATGCTTCTCGGCGGTCTGGCTCTCGCGTTTTCGCGGTTAATCGACAATTCGGTCGTGGTGCTGGAGAATATTTTCCGCTTCATGGAACAGGGAGCAGCACCGCGGGAGGCGGCGGAGAAAGGAGGGACGGAGATAGCACTCGCGGTGTTGGCGGCAACCTGCACGACTTCGATCGTGTTTTTCCCAGTGACCCTTTTTTACGGTGTGAGCCGCTATCTGTTCACCGATCTGGCGCTGGGAGTTGTGTTGTCGATCTTTGCCTCTTATATATTTGCACTGACTGTGGTGCCTTTGTATTGCGCACAGTTCATCCGCATGGAGCCGCACAGCGAAGGAAGTCAGGAGAGCCGCTGGGGCGCGCTCTCCAAAGTGGTTGATCAATTCAACGCCCAATTCCAAAAGCTGCTGGCTTACTACGAAAAACATGTGACGCGCGCTCTGACAAGACCCGGAAGGACAACGCTGTATATACTGGGCGGACTCGCGCTGGCTGTTGGACTAATTTTCCCCTTTGTGGGCCGTGCCTATTTCCCCCGGACGGATCCCGGGCAATTTGTGATCAACATAAAGGCTCCGTCAGGAACGCGGCTGGAAGTGACCGACAAGTACATTGCCCGCGTGGAGTCGGACATTCGCTCTGTCATCCCGCGAAGCGATTTGGAGATGATCGTATCCAACATCGGCATAACGCCTGATCTATCCGCAATCTATACCAGCAATTCCGCGATGCACACAGCCTTTGTGCAGGTAAACCTGAAAGAAGGGCACCGCGTGGGAAGCTACGAATACATGGAGCGCCTGCGGCGAAAGTTGGCCAGCGATCTGCCCGAGTTAAGCGCGTACTTTCAGGCGGGCGGCCTGGTGGACTCGGTGGTGAACCAGGGCTTGCCCGCGCCTCTGGATATTCAGGTGAGCGATAACGATTTGGCGGAGGGCTATGGGATCGCCCGGGAAATAGCCTTGCAACTGAAAGGGTCGAAACGCGTCAGCGACGTCCTGATTCCGCAAGACATCGACTATCCAGGGCTGGAATTGAATATCGACCGCGAACAAGCCAGCCTGCTGGGGCTCACACCGAAGGATGTAGTGGACAACGTGATTACCGCGCTGACTTCCAACGGCATGATCGCCCCGAGTTACTGGATCGATCCGCAGAGTGGGAACAACTACATGCTTACCGTGCAGTACTCCAACGAGAAGGTGGGTTCCATGACGATGTCGGACTTCCGCAATATTCCACTGCGCGCTCCCGCCTCCAAATCGTATACACCCCTGCAGTCCGTGGCCGAGATCCAGCCCATCAACACGCCCACGGAAGTGGACCATTACCAGATTCGCCGCGTCATCGATGTTTTTGTGATGCCCAAAAGCGAGGACCTCAGCGGTGTGAACGACGAGGTGCAGCAGAGGCTGAAGCGATTAACGCTGCCCAGGAACGCGCGAGTGCGAGTCCAGGGAGCCGTCGTTGGCATGAGCCAATCCTTCGCTCGCTTCGGTGTGGGACTCCTGCTTTCTGTCGTCCTGGTGTACCTGATTCTGATGGCGCAATTCCGGTCGTTCATCGATCCATTCATTATTTTGACGGCGATCCCTCCCGGGCTTGCGGGCGCGTTGGTTTTCTTGTGGATGACGCACACGACACTGAACATCATGTCTCTCATGGGGGTGATCATGATGACCGGGATCGTGGTGTCAAACAGCATCTTGATCGTGGAGTTTTCGGGAATTCTGCAGGAGCGCGGGATGGAGTTGAAGCAAGCCGTGGTGGAAGCGTGCAAAGTCAGGTTACGGCCGATCTTGATGACTTCCCTGGCAACGCTGTTGGCGTTGCTGCCGATGGCGCTGGGTGTCGAGGCAGGCAGCGAACAGTATGCGCCACTCGCGCGCTCCATGATCGGGGGGCTGGGAGCCTCCGTTGTATTAACTGTGTTCCTGGTGCCGGCTGTTTATCTGGTGATTCACGGCAGGAAGCATGATGAGACGAAGGTGACCGCGTGATCGCAGGAAACAGAAGTCAATTTCGCTGCGTGACGGAATTGCATTTCAAAGCGATTCCTTCAAGCGAGCCCCAAGCCTCGGGAGGGAAATAGTGCCGAAGTTCGCACTCGCATATCCCTATTTCATCATCATGTTGTGTCTGGTGGTGGCGGTCGTGGGCGTGACGACTGTGGTCCGCATGCCGGTGGACTTGTTTCCCCAGATCAACATTCCGGTGGTGGTAGTGGCGACGTTTTATGCAGGCATGCCGCCGCAGCAAATCGAAGCAGACATCACCAACACGTTCGAGCGGTTTTTCACCCTGGCGAGCAACTACGATCACATTGAATCGCGCTCGCTGACAGGAGTGAGCCTCATCAAGGTTTATTTCACGCCGGGAACGGATGCGAATGCGGCGCTGAGCAATATCGCAAACCTGGCGATGGCGGACCTCAGGCGATTGCCACCGGGGACGCTGCCGCCGGTGGTGTTGAAATTCGACGCCTCGAGCCTTCCGGTCTGCTTAGTCACCTTGAAGGGGCAGGGTCTGAGCGAAACGCAACTCAAGGACCTGGCGCAGTTTGAAGTACGGAACCAAATTGCAAACGTGCCAGGCGCTTCGGTGCCGCAGCCGTTTGGGGGAACGTACCGGCAGATTCAGGTGTTCGTGGATCCGGTGAAGCTGGAAGCGCACCAACTGAGCCTCATGGATGTGGTCCACGCCATCAACGACTCGAATTTGATTCTACCGGCGGGTGATGTACGAACCGGGGGCCGTGATTACAACATTTATGCTAACAGCCAGGTGTCCAAGGCGGAGGAGATCAACAAGGTTCCGCTGAAGAGCATGGGGCTGGGATCCGTCCTGGTTGCGGACGTGGGCAAGGCCGAGGACGCCGGAGCGATTCAAACGAATATCGTGAGGATTGACGGGCAGAAATCCGTCTACATTCCGATTTTGAAACAGGGCGGGGACAGTAACACCATCGCGATAGTCAACGGAGTAAAAGCAGCCATCAGACATTTGGTGGACGTTCCTGATGCGCTCAGGACAGCGGTGGTGTTTGACCAGTCCATTTTCGTCAAAACAGCGCTCAAGAATCTGTTGAAGGAAGGTGGCATCGGCCTCGTGCTGACGGGGCTCATGATCCTGCTGTTCCTGGGAAGCCCGCGTGCCACTTTCGCAGTGCTGCTGTCTATTCCGCTCTCCGCCCTGACCTGCTTCCTGGTGATGAATGGAATGGGTGGATCGGTCAATACCATGCTGCTTGGGGGGCTAGCCTTGGCCTTCTCTCGGTTGATCGACGATTCCGTGGTCGTGCTGGAAAACATTTTCCGGTTCATGGAACAGGGAGTGGCGCCGCGCGAAGCGGCAGAAAAAGGAGGAATGGAAGTGGCGTTGGCGGTGCTGGCCGCTACTTCCACTACGTCCATCGTGTTTTTCCCGGTGACCTTTTTCTACGGGGTGAGCAAGTACCTGTTTACGGACCTGGCCTTAGGTGTGGTGCTCTCCATTTTTGCATCCTATTTCTTCGCCATGACAGTGGTGCCTTTGTACTGCGCCCAGTTTATCCGCCTGGATGCCCATGGAGAAGATCTCCACGAAAAGCCGAAGAGCACGCTGACCAGGGTAGTGCACAAGTTCAACGAGATATTCCAGCGATTGTTGAATCTCTACGGGAAGCAAGTGACGCGAGCGCTGCAGACACCTGGCCGGACGGCCCTGTACATACTGGGCGGCATTGTACTGCTGATCGGAGGAATCTTCCCGTTCGTCGGGCGAGCGTACTTTCCGCGAACCGACCCAGGGCAATTTGTCATCAATATAAAGGCGCCAACAGGGACACGCTTGGAGGTCTCGGACAATTACATCGCGCAAGTGGAAAACGATATCCGAGCGGTTATACCGAAGCGCGACCTGCAAATGATCGTGTCGAATATTGGAATTACCCCCGACCTTTCCGCGATTTACACCAGCAACTCGGCCATGCACACGTCCTTTGTGCAGGTAAATCTGAGAGAAGACCACGCCGTGGGAAGTTACGAATACATGGAACGCATGCGGCGAAGGCTCGCAACAGACCTGCCGGAATTGAGCGCCTACTTTCAGGCCGGCGGGCTTGTGGATTCCGTCGTCAATCAGGGGTTACCCGCACCTCTTGACATTCAGGTGAGCGACAACAACCTGGCGGAGGGATACGGCATCGCGAGAAAACTCGCGCTGCAACTGAAAGGCTCCAGGCGCGTGAGTGATGTGCTTATCCCGCAGGACATCGATTATCCCGGTCTGGAATTGAATATCGATCGTAAACAAGCCAGCCTGCTCGGACTGACGCCAAAGGATGTGGTCGACAACGTGATCACGGCGCTGACCTCCGACGGCATGATCGCGCCAAGTTATTGGATCGATCCCAAGAGCGGAAACAACTACATGCTGACTGTGCAGTACTCCAACGAAAAAGTGGGTTCCATGACGATGTCAGACTTCCGCAATATTCCTCTGCGCGCCGCCACCTCCGTGTCGTATACACCGCTGCAGTCCGTGGCAAGGATCTTGCCGATCGACACACCCACGGAAGTGGACCACTACCAGATCCGGCGGGTCATCGATGTGTACGTGATGCCCGCCAGCGAAGACTTGAGCGGGGTCACCAGTGAAGTGAATCTACAGCTAAAGAGACTCGCGTTGCCCAAAAACGCTATTGTGCGCGTTCGAGGGGCGGTGGTGGGAATGAGAGAGTCGTTCTTCCGTTTCGGAGTGGGCCTGCTGCTTTCGGTGATCTTGGTCTACCTGATCCTAATGGCGCAATTCCGGTCGTTCGTCGATCCGTTCATTATTCTGACAGCCATACCTCCGGGGCTCGCGGGAGTCGTCGTATTCCTCTGGCTGACGCACACATCACTAAACATCATGTCGCTGATGGGCGTGATCATGATGACCGGGATCGTAGTGTCGAATAGCATTTTGATCGTGGAGTTTGCTGGTGTTTTGCACCTGCGGGGGATGACGTTGCAGGAGGCGGTGGTGGAATCGTGCAAAATCAGGTTGCGCCCAATTTTAATGACTTCGCTGGCGACTTTGTTGGGATTGCTGCCGATGGCCCTGGGGATTGAAGAAGGCAGCGAACAGTATGCGCCGTTGGCACGCGCGGTAATTGGAGGGCTCGGAGTGTCCGTAGTCGTGACGGTGTTTCTGGTGCCGGCGGTGTACCTGGTGATTCACGGAAGAAAGCCGGCAACGGTTACGGAGGTGGCGTCGTGAGGCAGAGCATGGCAACGACTCTGGCACTCTTGGGAACACTGGCGCTGGCGCCGGGCGGAGCAGCCCAGCAGTCGCCCGCACCTCCGACAATTGCACCCATGACGGGGCCGGCGTCGAGGCCAACCTCCACGAGCGGTCGGCCACTTACAATAGGAGAAGCAGAAGCCATCGCCATCAAGAACAACCCGCAAATCACGGTGGGGAGGCTACAGGCTCTGGAAGCGCGCGAATTCGTGCGCGAGGCGCGCTCGGCGATGCTGCCACAGGCGAGTCTCAGTGTGACGGCGGCGGATTCGGATCCGGGCAGCCGGATTTCCGCAGGATACCTGACGAATCCGACGGTCTATCCGAGAGCGGCGGCCGGGGCTTCAGTGAGCCAACTGATAACGGATTTTGGAAGGACACAAAACCTGGTGTCGGGTTCGGTGTTCGCAGCCAAGGCGCAGGATGAGAATGCCATCGCCACGCAACAACAGATTGTCCTGGCGGTGGACGAGGCGTTTTACAACACGCTGGAGACGAAGGCACTGCTCCAGGTGGCGGAAGAAACGGTCAAGGCCCGGCAGAATCTGGTCGATCAAATCCAGGCGTTGACGGACGCAAAATTGCGGTCAGAAATCGACTTGAGTTTCAGCAAGGTGGATCTCGCGCGCGCAAAACTCCTGCTGCTGGAATCGCAGAACAACTATGAGGCGTCACTCTCGACGCTCTCCGCCATTCTGGCGTTTCCCGATCGCCAGGATTTCGCCGCCGTGGAGCCCCCAACTCAAGTGGAGCCGCCCGCGGCCGATCCTGCTCCCCTGATTCAGGAGGCATTGAATCAGCGCCCAGAAGTGAGAGCGCTGCAGAATGAAGTGACAGCTGCGAGCAAGTTCGACAAAGCAGAACACGACCTGTGGTGGCCGACGATAAGCGCCAACGGCGTTGTTGGCTCAGCGCCAGTGCGCGACGTCCACATTTCCAACTGGTACGGCGCCGTGGGCGTAAACATCAACATTCCCGTGTTCAATGGGTTCCTTTTCAACGCTCGCGCCAAAAGCGCAGACTTGGAAACGGAATTGCAGCGCAAGAAACTCCAGGATTTACAGGACAATGTGGCCCGCGACGTCCGCAATAGCTGGCTCGATACTCAGAAGGCATACGAGCGCTTGTCGGTGACAAGGCAACTCCGGGAACAAGCGGACTTGGCGCTGGAACTGGCCACCGCGCGATACAAACTAGGCTTGAGTTCCATCGTGGAATTCAGCCAGGCGCAATTGCAGGAGACCGACGCCGAGTTGCAGGACACCGACGCCCATTATCAATACGTCGTCACCCAGATTGTGCTGGCCTACCAGATGGGTATCACGCGCTGAACAACTTCAGCCAACTTCCCCGGAATGCCTCCGGCTAAGGCTGCGAGCTTACGAGTGCCAGGGCTTTTTCCGTGGCCGACAAAAGCGGCTCCGGTCCAACGGGCTTTCCGGTGGCATTCTTCATCCAGAGGTCGGGAGTGACATCGCCCATTTTTGCCATACTCTCGAATTCGGGGCCGGTACTTCCCGCCTTCTTCATCTGCCCTTCGATCTGGTTGGCAATCATGCCCCCTATGGAATAGTCCGGCAGATAGAGGAACGAATCGATCATGTGCGAGTAGATGCCCAACAGCACAACATCTTTTTTGCCGAACACCGGGGCATAGTAGCGGTTCCAGATATTCTGTGCGATTTCCACAGTGGCCGCCTGGAGCTGCGCCGGCGTGGCCTTCGGATGATCGTACATCCAGTGCCACACGCCCATGTCCACGAGACCCACGGCGCTCATTTCGTAAGTGTTCCAAAAATCGTTCAGAGTTTTCAGCGCGTCGCTTCTGGCATCGGGTGCGGCGAGGCCGAGAAGTTCCAGATCGCGCCCCTGAAAAACAAAGGCCAAGGCTTCCGTGAAGGCGTTATTGGGCACGCCTTTGAGCAAAGTGTAGTCAATCTCATTCAGAGAGAAAGTCTGTTCGACATTGTGGCCCATCTCGTGGACGGCAATGTTGTAGCCCTTGTAGTTCATCCCGGTCTTCTCCACGCGCGTGCGCAGGTGTGCCTTTTCGCTTCGCATCTCCGCACCCATGGCGTGGCCCGAACCTCGCGCGGGGTCTACGATGATGTTGTTCGCCAAGAACTTGGCTTTTTCGGGAGTGAAACCCAGCTTGATCAGCAGATTGGGAATGTCCTTTTGGTACGCCTCTGCCGTCGGATATTTTTTCGCCACGATGGCATCAAGCTGCGCTTCGGTGTAAGCGCCGCGCGGGCGGAAACCGTCATACCAGATGTCAAACGGTTCCAGCGGGCGACCCAGGCGCGACTGGATGAGCTTTGCTACTTTTGGCATCAGCGGCGACGTCAGGATCTGCTCAAACATTGCTTCGACGCGCTTTTCCGGGATCTCGCGGTCCTCATCAAAACGTCGCGCAATGAATGTGGGAGCAGTCGGCGAATAGGGGTCCGCCTTCCTTTCGGCAGTAAATGCCTCCAGGAGCATCGCATAACGCGTGTTCGGTTCGGGAGCATTGGTCACGGGTAATCCTGCGGGCGCGGGAAAGTCAGAGTCCTTCACCGCCGCGGGCTTGACCTCATTCGTGCTCGGATTCCAGTCCACATTGGGATTGTTGACGACCACCTGCGGAATCGTCTGCCGGACAATGTGTTCCATCACCTGCTGGATCATGCGCTGCTTGCGCAGGCCATTCTGGGTATCCGCGTAGTCGGCCTTAATCTCGTCGCGCAGATTCCAGTGGCTCAGAAGGCGCAGCTTCGGCGGAAATGGCCGCTCACCATTCTGATCCAGCACATGGTGCATCCAGATGTTGTATTGCGCGATGTACTCAGCGGTATCGCTGCCCGCTTGCGCAATTGCGAGGTTGACGTCAGCCGGAATGCGCTTGGAGAATGCCAGCGCGAGCCGCGCTTCGGCCCACTGGCGGCGCGTCCACTTTGGGCCTTGCGTCAGGCGTTCCTCGAGGGTGGTCAGAGGAAAATTCAAAAGCACCACAAAGGCGCCCTTGTTCGCGAAAAAGTCGTCGAGCACATGCGCCGCAGGATCGTAGGCCGCGAAGATGCCGTCGAACGGGAGCATGGGACCAACGTCCAGATCGGCTTGCTGGCGAAATTCCCGGTTAATCTCGTGCATGTGGCCGTTCAACTGCTCAAGGAGCCGCTCGTAGCGATTGAACATGGCATCGAGCGTCGCCGGATCGCCGGCGAAATTCGTGCGCACAAACTCCTCAAAGGAGGCGGCATCGCCATCCTGCACGCGCCAGTATTCGGACATCTGCAGGAGTCCCCGCTGGATTCGCGGTTGCTCCGGCTGGCCATACTTCGCAGTGAGCACTGCCTCCAGCTTTGTGGCGGAGCCTTTCATCCACTCGGGCGCTCCTTGACTCTTAGCGATGTCAGACACGGACGACTCCTGGGGACGGATTGGCGTTGCCATTACACAGCAAACAGCAAATGCAAGATAGATAGTACGCAAAGCAGTACCTCCTCGCCGGTGGTTTCCTGGCGGCAATTCACTGCAAACGAGCATTTGGCCGGGGCATACACGGTGGTGTCGATGGTCACTCGGATTCTACTCCAGATTGCGTCCCGTGCTTGCCAGACCCTGGGTGGGTTGTCTCCGTCGCGGCAAGGTCATACAATCACCCCGTGTGCTGGAAGCACACACGAGACCCATACCCCGTGACTCCGCGACGTTTCTTCGCTCTTGCGGCGGCCACCCATAGGACGAAAAACGTGAGCAAACAGAGTTTTGGCAGGATGCCAGAAGGCCAGGAAGTCGATCTTTTCACGCTAAAATCCGAGAAGTTGGAAGCCCAAATCAGTTCTTACGGCGCCGCAATCATTGTGCTGCGCACCCCGGATCGTGGTGGGAATTGGGAAGACATCGTCATTGGACCGCAAGATCTTTCCAGCCATGTCGCGAACCAGCGCTCCAAGGGGCCCATTTTTTTTGGCGCGCTGATTGGGCGCTATGCGAATCGAATCGCGCAGGGAAAATTCTCGCTCGAAGGAAAGAGCTACACCCTGCCGAAAAATGATGGCGACAATTCGCTCCACGGAGGCCCGGGCGGGTTCCACAACGTTGTCTGGCAGTCGGAGCCGATCACGAGCGGAGTTGCCTTTCACTATCTAAGCAAGGATGGCGAGGAAGGATTTCCAGGGACTCTCTCAGTGACAGTGAGCTACACAGTGATCGGTGCGGATCTGAGGATCGAGTATCAAGCCACTACGGACAAGCCCACCGTCCTGAATCTGACCAATCATTCCTACTTTAATATGGCGGGAACGGGGCACGGCACGATTCTCGCTCACCAACTGAGGTTGTTTGCTTCCCGGTTCACGCCGTGCGACTCTCACCTGATTCCCACGGGCGCGATACGCTCCGTTGCCGGGACGCCCCTGGACTTCCGGAAATCCACGATCGTTGGGGACCGGATTAACTTAGACGACGAGTTGCTTCGCCTGGCTCACGGTTACGACCACAACTTCATCATCGACGGGCACGGCGACGGACTTAAGCTCGCCGCGGAAATGTACGAGCCGCTTACTGGGCGTGTGATGGAGGTCTGGACCACCGAGCCGGCGATCCAGTTCTACACGGGCAATTTTCTGGATGGCACCTTCAAGGGCAAGAACGACGTTACCTACGGCAAACGGGAGGCGTTCTGTTTGGAGACGCAGCACTATCCCGATTCTCCCAATCACCCGGAATTTCCCTCGACCGTGTTGCGTCCGGGACAACCCTTCCAATCGGAAACGATCTACCGCTTTTCCGCCCGGTAGCGAAGGAGAACCCCAATCCTCGGGCGGCGGTGTGCGTATGGAACACGAAATGGGTGCCGTGGGAGTGGATGTCATTGAGCACAAGTTGGTTCCCGCCGCCAGCAGATAGGATCACCGAGGAGTCTCGAGCGAATGAAGAACAAAGGTGCGAAGCGGTTGAACCGGAATAACCTCAAGTTGTGGATTGCCCTGTTCATCCCGTTCCTGGCGGCTGCGGGCAACGTTGCCGCACAGTCCAAGCCAGCAGCGAAGGAACCCTTCCGCCCGGACCAGATGGACACGGTCTTGTACGGCGCGGCGTACTACCCCGAATACATGCCTTACGAGCGGACGGACGAGGACATCGCGCTGATGAAGAAAGCGGGCATCAGCGTGGTCCGCATCGGGGAATCCACCTGGGGATTGTGGGAGCCGGAGGACGGCAGGTTCGAGTATGCCTGGATGGACCGCGTGGTGGAGAAACTTCACGCGGCGGGAATCCGGATCATCATGGGGACGCCAACGTATTCCATCCCTGCATGGCTATATAAGGAACACCCCGAAATTGTGATTACGCGGCTTACCGGGGAATACATTTATTACGGGATGCGCCAGAACACCGACCTGATGAATCCGGCGTACCGTTTCTATTGCGAGCGCGTCATCCGCATGATTATGGAACATTATAAGGATAATCCCGCCATCATCGGCTACCAGATTGACAATGAAACCTCCTCCGCCGGCGCGGCCAACAAGGATGTGCAGGAAGGATTTCGCAATTACCTGAAAGCAAAGTTCAAGACTACGGGTGAACTGAATCGAGTCTGGGGGCTAAACTACTGGGGGCAGCGCCTGAATGACTGGACCGAGGTACCCACGCGCGAGGGAATCCGCAACCCCGGCTGGAAGCTCGAGTGGGAAAGGTATTCGCAGTGGGAAACGACGGATTTTCTGGCCTGGCAATCGCGCATTGTGAATGAATACAAGAGGCCCGATCAGTTTGTGACGCACGACTTCGCGGGGCCGCCGCGGCCGGAAGTAAGCGAGATTGACGTCGCACGAAGTCTGGACATCGCGGCTGCGAATCCCTACCACAGCACACAGGACGATTTTGACGGGGAAGCTTCCTCCCTGGCGGGGGATTACACGCGCTCTCTGAAGCGCACCAATTACCTGGTCACGGAAACGAATGCGGAAGCCATTGGCTGGGATTCCAAGGGACAATTTCCACCCTACGACGGCCAGCTACGCCTCGACGTCTACACCCATGTTTCCTCCGGGGCGAACATGGTGGAGTACTGGCATTGGCATTCGCTTCAATACGGGCAAGAAACCTATTGGAAGGGTGTTCTCGGTCACGATCTGCAACCCGGGCGCGCCTATGAAGAGGTCACGCGCACAGCGCAGGAGTTGCAGAGGGTCGGCCCGGAGATTGTGGACCTGCACCGCAAGAATCAGGTAGCGATTCTATATAGTCTGGATTCATACTACGGCATCCAGTTCATGAAGTTCAGTGACCGGGTGGACTACAGAACGCTCCTCCGGCAAATGTACGGAGTGTTTTACCGAGCCAATGTTGGTGTGGATTTTGTCTTTCCGGAAAGCACAGACCTGTCGGAATACAAGGTTGTGGTGGTGCCGCCGCTCTATGTGGCGAGCGACGCACTATTAGCGCGGTTGGTGGACTACGTGAAAAATGGCGGGCGGGTGGTGATGGCCTTCAAGAGCGGGTTCTGCAACGAGTATTCGACGGTCCGCTGGGAAACCATGCCGGGAGCGTTGCGCGCCGCGGCGGGCTTCCACTACCAGGAGTTCTCCTCACTGAAGAAGCCGCTGGCGCTGAAGGGCGACCCGCTGCAGGCAGGCGCAGAGAACCAAGTCTCCGAATGGGCCGAAATGATCGTTCCCGATACGGCCAAAGCCCTGGCATTCTATGACCACCTATACTTCGGCAAGTATCCGGCGATCACGCAGAATCAGTTTGGAAAGGGCACGCTGACTTATGAAGGTACGGTCCTGAGCGACACGTTGCAGCGGGCCGTGATGCTCGGTGTGCTGAAGGAAGCCGGGCTGACCAGCGCGGATCAGGATCTCCCCGCGAGCGTGCGCGTGAAGCACGGCCAGAACCGTAATGGAAAAACGCTGCACTTCTACCTGAACTATTCCAGCTCCCCGCAGACACTGAATTATTCCTATGCAGCGGGCACGGAGCTTCTCTCTCACACGACTTTAAGCCACGGGCAAACGCTAACGTTAAAGGCATGGGACGCGGCGATTGTGGAAGAAGATTAGGAGACATTTCATGGTCCGGCGTTCAGAGCGCAATAACACTTGGTCAACGCAAGCGAGTCTGACGCTCGACCCACGGGCGTTTTCATTCTACGATGTAGGGAAGCACAGTTGGAGTGCCAAACCCGGTGCCTTCTCAATTCTTGTGGGTAGTTCGTCCGCAGACATCGGACTCCAGGGAAAGTATTTACTTAATCCCGGACTGGAGACTCGTTAGGAACCCATGACAGCCGCCTTGGCATTTTTTAATGTTCCGCGATTAGTGCATCTATCGACCGTTGATTTGGTCATTATCGTTTTCTACTTTGCCCTCGTGCTCGCCATCGGGTTTTACCTGAAAGAGCGGGCCAATACCGGCGAAGACTTCTTCATGGCCGGACGGGAAATGACCGCGTGGATCGCGGGGCTAAGTTTCCTCTCTGCCAATCTCGGGGCTCTCGAATTAATGGGCTGGGCAGGGGCGGCTTATCAGTACGGCATCCTGGCCACGCACTGGTATTGGATCGGGGCCATTCCCGCGATGCTGTTCCTCGCGCTGGTGATGATGCCGTTCTACTACATCTCCAAGACGCATTCCGTTCCCGGCTACCTGAAACTGCGGTTTGGAGAGCCAAGCCGCGTGCTCTCCTCCGTTTGCTTTGCGTTCATGACCGTGCTGATGAGCGGCATCAACATGTATTCGATGGCCCTGGTGCTGAGGATCATCCTGGGATGGAACATCAACGTCAGCATCTGGGTCTCGTCGATCACGGTTGCGATCTATGTTTCCCTCGGCGGTTTGCGTTCCGCCATATTCAACGAAGTTCTTCAGTTCGTCCTGATTTGGGGTGGCGCGCTTCTCATTCCCATTCTCGGATTGGTGGAAGCGGGCGGCTGGAGCGGCTTGAAAGCAAGGATCGCGGTGAACGCCTCCGCGGAGTACACCCACCTGTGGAGCACCATGGGGCATTTCAAAGACAATCCCATGGGCATCCATTGGACGGGCATCGTCTTTGGCCTGGCCGCGGTTATCTCCACGGGCTATTGGACCACAGACTTTCTGGTGGTGCAGCGCGTGCTCTCCGCCAAAGACCTGCGCGCCGCGAAAATGGCTCCCATCATCGGCTCAGCCTTCAAGATGTTCGTGCCCTTCATCGTTATTCTTCCCGGCCTGCTGGGACTCGCTTTGCTTCCGATGAAGCTCATGCCGGAAGCCCAGGCCATCGCGACGGGCGGCCACAGCTACAATGAAGTGCTTCCGCTGATGCTGGCGCGCTATTGCGGTCCGGGCCTTCTGGGACTCGGCATTACTGCCCTTATTGCGGGCTTCATGTCCGGCATGGCCGGCAACGTCAGCGCCTTCACCACGGTCTGGACTTATGACCTCTATCGCGCGCTGATCAACAAGAACGCCACTGACAAGCACTACGTCAGTATGGGCCGCTGGGCCACGATCGTCGGCGTCATCATCTCCATCGGCACCGCCTATCTGGTGATGGATTTTAAGAGCATTATGGACTACGTCCAGGCGCTGTTCAGCTTCTTCATCGCCCCGCTCTTTGCCACCGTGATTATCGGCATGCTCTGGAAGCGCGCCACGCCCGCGGGAGGTTTCTGGGGGTTGTTGTCGGGCACAGGTGCTTCGGTCGGAATGTGGGCCTGGGTGAAACTGGATCCCACAGCGCTTCGCTATGTGGCACTTTCGCCGTACGCCAAAGATATGGCTGAAAACATGTACCGCGCCTTGTGGTCCTGCCTCACGTGTGCCATCGTGACCGTTCTCGTCAGCCTGCTTACGACGCCCAAACCAGAAGCGGAATTGAAGGGTTTGGTCTACGGGGCTACCGACATTCCTGCGGAGACTTACGTTTCTACCTTCCACCGGCCGTGGTTCTGGGCTGCTGTTGTCGGGGTCGTATTTGTGGTCCTGAATATTATTTTCTGGTGAGGTTTTATGAAAGCTGGCGGCTCGATTTCCATCTGGTTTTTTATCGGCATCTCCCTGCTCGTGAACGGCTTGCTCATTTTCGGAGCAG